>Ga0209353_10001371_pt1 | contig 13864 bp, 12 predicted proteins | sample LauGreSpBDMM15SD_2_FD_187561 | JGI IMG/M metagenome (GOLD analysis project Ga0209353, IMG submission 187561) | Freshwater lake microbial communities from Lake Michigan, USA - Sp13.BD.MM15.SD (SPAdes) (version 2) | ecosystem: Environmental > Aquatic > Freshwater > Lake | place: Lake Michigan...
AATTCTTTTTATTATCCAACTTATCAATTCTTTTTATTATCCAACTTATCAATTCTTTTTATTATCCAACTTATCAATTCTTTTTATTATCCAACTTATAAAATAAAAAAAGGTCCAAAAAACAAGGATTGAAAAATAGCCCGTAAAATATTTGGAGAAGTTGGAAAATATTTTCGGATGCAGTCATTTTATAAAAATTGTAAATTCTTATAAAAACAAACATTGAAAATTAGCCCGTAAAATATTTGGAGAAGTTGGAAAATATTTTCTGATGCAGCCAATGTTTTTATTTTTTTTCTTTCAAAACAAGAGTTCCCATAAAATAATCAGTTATGTAATATAATCCATAATTTAAATTAGGAGTTTCCGAATGGTGTATTCTATGGTATTCGTTTACACCACTGTGTATGTACATTGCCCATAGAGAATACAATGAATAATAAATAAACCATGAATATATATAGATTGGCATACCAAAATAACCAATTATATAGGTTGGTAAAACCAAAGTATACAGGTCTCGTACAACCGCTTCAAGTCCGTGTGCAGAAACCGCGCATCTGCTATTTGCAATATTAAACGGACAATCATGATGTATTTTTAAATGTGTCATTCTAAAAAAAGGTACCTTATGAACAACATAATGGACAAGTGTAAAGAAAATGTCGTGCAATATAAACATAGATACAAATTGTATACCCATTGCGCCGTATCCCGGAAAAACTAACGACCATCTCATTGATTGCGGAACAACCGTTAGAGATGTATATACCGTAGCACCAAGAACATACAAATATATTGAATCAATATTATAAATTATAATATCATAAAAAATCGTTTTTTTCCAGGCATCAACATCTATCATCTTTCCAAAAAAGAATACATCTGAAATGTAATATAAAAATGTGATTACAACTCCTTGAAATAATCCGCAAGCCAAATAAGAAATTAAAAATGTCCTAGTTTCAAACGTATTATTATAGATTGTATATACCAAAGGACTGTTTAACATGCAAAATGTCATCATGCGGGTTGGCTCATTCAACAAATTTTGTGCAAAATTCGTCAATCTTTCCGGATGTAAAAAACTGGGTAAAATTTTTCTAACAATGTTCATTTAATAAAATATGACACTGTATTTTTATATGGTTTCTAAATTTACACATCCCCTCTACAAACCGGACATCTCCGATGATTTGAAAACCACCGCCTCAACGCCGCCTCTTTGAATCGATGTCCACAACGATTGATTCGCATGACTGGTTCACCGACCTGTACATATTCCAAAGTAATTGGGCAAATGAGTCCAATGTCTTCAAAGACATAATTGGAAACGGTTGTTCCGCTCGATATGTCGGTTATTGTTAATCCAGTAGCAGATGCCGAAGCCATCGTATTTCGCGAAGGATCAAATAGAGACAACAGAGTATTTGCCGCATCGGTCAATCCAAACTCAAATGTGTATAAATTTTCGGTTTGTGGTTGTTGCGGAGCTACATTCATATTTCCCATAATGTGTATAAATGAACGCATATTTCGATGATAATCTTCCTGGTTGTTATTGTACTGCGAAACAATACGCAAAATTGTCTCGTTCATGGGAGAATTGTTTTCCATATAATAATTATGAATATAAAGCTATTATTATATCTTTTTTATAAATGAATATTAGTGAAAAAAATTATTTAGAAAGCGGATATACGGGTCTTACGAATTTGGGGAACACATGTTTTTTAAACTCGTGCGTCCAGATTTTGACACACACGCTGGAATTGCATAAGATTTTTAATAACAAAGCAGTTGTAAATCGCATGGAAATAAATCAAAAACTGGATGAATCCATTATTTTGAACGAGTGGAAAAATCTGACCGAACTGATGTGGTCCGGGAATGGCGTGGTAAGACCGCTGAAGTTTGTGACGTCCGTTCAGCAGGTTGCATTAAAAAAGAATGTAGAGATATTTACGGGGTTTGCGCAAAACGATGTCACCGAGTTTCTAAGATTTATTGTCAACTGTTTTCACACGTCCATTGCGCGACCCGTGAAGGTGAGTATCAAGGGCAAAGTAAAAACGAATGTGGATACGATTGCGGTGAAATGTTGCGATTTGCTGAACGAGATATACTCAAAAGAGTATTCGGAGATATATGAAATGTTTTATGGAATTTGCATGACCGAGATTCGTTCAGCGACCTCAGCACCAGAAATATTTTCCCAAAAGCCGGAGCATTATTTCATCATTGATTTGCCGATACCTGTAGAGAAATCTACTGTAGATTTATCCACCTTAGAGAAATCTACTGTAGATTTATCCACCTTAGAGAAATCCACCTTAGAGAAATCCACCTTAGAGAAATCCACCTTAGAGAAATCTCCTGTAGAGAAATCTCCAATTACATTGTATGACTGTTTTGATTTATTTGTCAAAGATGAATTGATGAATGGAGAGAACCAGTGGTTCAATGAAAAGACGGGGGAAAAAGAAGACGTTGTACGGCGCAATTATTTCTGGAATTTTCCGAAGATTCTGGTTATTACGTTGAAGCGATTTTTGGTCAATTACCGGAACATCAGCCGCATAAACCATTTGATAGACTGCCCATTAACGGGCCTTGATTTATCCAAATACGTTGAGGGCTATGATTCGGGAAAGTATGTCTATGACCTTTATGGAGTATCCAATCACATGGGTGGGCCGATGGGCGGACATTATACGTCTTATGTGAAAACAGACAAAGATTGGGTGCATTTCAATGACGACAGTTTGAACAAAATTGGGGCGGAAAGTGTTATCACGCCGATGGCGTATTGTCTTTTTTACAAGATAAGATAAGGGGTAAGCGAAGCGGAACTCGTCGTTCCCTTATGATCCCATACTAATAATAAATTTAAGGGAAGGGGTCATAGGGCGTAAGAGAAACAATACTTCTTTGAATAACATAAGGTTTTCCATATTTTAAAATTTAAGGGAAGGGGTCATAGGGGAAAGGGCGAAGCCCGACGGGCTTAACCGTAGGTTTCCCCTATTTTTATAATGATATTCTATAATATATTATAGAATGTCATCAAACACTGATAGTTCAGGAAATAAAGCCTCCGACAGTTCAGGAAATAACGTATCCGACAATTCAGGAAATAAAGTCGCCGAGGAATCTTCTGTATTTGACAAACACAATTATCTGGATAAAAACACATTAATGCTAACGGGCAGTTTTTTAGCGATATATTTTATTATCTATGCAATTTTAGGTATTTTTTATGACGGCTCCGACCCTTCCCATCATTCTTCAAAAGCGAGTTTTACCGATATCATTGTACTAATTATGATTCTCATTATTGGCGCAGTCTACTATTATTCGTTGCCTCCCTCGAAACAGGACACTTACTGGCACGATTTACTCGAATCCACCAAACACTACTTGAACAATGCTTATTCTATCTTAGAGGTCGGGCTTTTCATAATATTTTTCTATGTTGGAATCTACTTTTTCGGAATTCCAATGAACCCGTCCGAAAAACCCGTCACTGTTTCTTTCCTCGAATCCAAGGCTTTTATCTTTTTGTTCATTCTCTTGTTCATCCAGTTTTTCAAATATGTTTTGAAGATTGACGTTATTGGCGTGATTTTTGGAGATATCACGATTCCCGATTTGAAAACGGTATCCGAGACAAAGGAAATATCTACCATTGGTGCCATAAAAGACGAGGTATACAACATTTCAAACAATCTCTACAGTTATGAAGATGCAAAGGCCGTGTGCAAAGCGATGGGGTCCAGATTAGCCACCTATGACGAGGTCGAGGAGGCGTACAACAATGGTGCAGAATGGGGCACATATGGCTGGAGCGAAGATCAGCACGCTTATTTCCCCACGCAGAAGGCGACGTGGGCTAAATTGCAAAAAATTAAGGGCCATGAACACGATTTAGGACGTCCGGGTGTCAATGGCGGCTACTTCTCTAACCCCAATGTGCGATTCGGAGTCAATTGTTATGGTGTAAAACCGCCGATGACGGATGCAGAGAAGGCGTTGATGAGCGCTAAAAAAGACCGTGTTTATCCCAAAACGAAAGAGGACCAGGCTCTAGATGCCAAGGTGGAATTCTGGAAAGCGAATCGAGATAAGATGTTGGTTCTCAATGGATACAACAATGAGGCGTGGTCCAGGTATTAAAGTAGGGGAACCTACGGATTCAGCGCAAAGCGCTTCCGCCCCCCTACGCGGTCGCTTCGCTTACCCCCTCCCTTTGTTTTGGTTATATTTTGCAATAAGTGAAGGGGGACCTACGGATTCAGCGCAAAGCGCTTCCGCCCCCTACGCGGTCGCTTCGCTTACCCCCTCCCTTTGTTTTGGTTATATTTTGCAATAAGTGAAGCGGAACCTACGTTCCCTATTTTTTTCCCCCTCTATATTAAATAATGTATTGTGGACAATCAATTGAATCTGCCTATCCCGTAATTAAAGAAACCATTCCCCAATCAAGTTTAGGATATTATGCCAACAATAAATATCTCGGATTTCCGCCATTGATGAATGATGGTCGCTCCATTATCGCCAGCAACCGGTCTGAGACTTTATTGCACAACTCCATCGTGAAAGAGAGCGGCGAGGTCAACAATGCCAAGTATCGCCAGTATATGATTACCAACGCCAAAACCATTATGGAAAACGATTTCAGAAACGCCAGCAATGATGTAGGATACTACGAGCGATTTATTGACCAAATTTCTAAGGGTGCGACAGGTACTCCGTATTTATACAACTCCGCGATTGATCATAAGAAACCGATTGGCTATTCAGAGTCCGATTTGAAGAGTTTGTATTTGTCGAGAGAACAGCTGGCGGCGCGCCGGGTTGCGCCCCATTATACAATGTAAGGAAAACCTACGGTTTTCCTTTGACCTTTCCCTTCTTTTAGTATTTTTATTCACTAAATACAAATACTATTTTTACACATTCTTCTACGCTTACCAGATACTACATTGTTAAGGAGGGGGTTTGGGGGCGGAAGCGAAGCTGAATCCATGGGTTCTCTTTAAGGAAGGTTCAAAAGGAAACCTTGGTTCTCTTTAAGGAAGGTTCAAAAGGAAACCTTGGTTTCCTTTAAGGAAGGTTCAAAAGGAAACCTTGGTTTCCTTTAAGGAAGGTTCAAAAGGAAACCTTGGTTTCCTTATTATAAGGTCGGCGGGTCCGACATCTTATTCAGCGTATATATGGTATCAATCTCGTATTTCAACAAAGGTCTGCCAAAATAAACCATATTGCACATTCCTCCAGACATTCCATTCGTCTGGCCAACCACAATAACATCGCCAATGCTTAGATTTTCATTGACCTGGTCTCTCTCTACAGACCCTTTCAATTCACCATTCACAAATAAGTCCGCATTGGATTTGGCATAATTGAACACCACATGGTTCCATTTCTGCAAAGGCATATCAAATTCCACATAATTCGCCTGGTTTAAAAACGCTTTGAATTTTCCTTTTGCGCCGTTATAAATAAGTCGCGGGTGGTAATCGGTGAATTCGAAGACGGTTGCATCGCCTGATTGTCCCGGAACAATATAAACCCATGCAGAGATGGCGAATTTCCCATTCACAATGGCATCGTCGCCGACTTTCCCTTTCTGCAAATCCACATAACTGGATAACCGCGATTCATTGCTGATCCGCAACGGCTCCAGAAAAACAACCTTCCCATCTTTGTTGGAAAATGATTTTGCAAACAGTTTTGTTATTTTTGGAGCATAGAAGTAGAGAAGAACCAGAATTATTTCAAGAACTAACAATACATACACTGCTTTGGGTGCCTGTTGCAAATCGGCCTTTAAGTATTCCAACAAATCCAAAAGCATGCACGGGATGTAAAAAATCATGTTAACAATAAACCCTGACCATCCCTGCATTTTATAGAGGGAATTTGAACCAATCTTATAAACGATTGCAAGGGCGACGATGATCATGAGAACTACAATTAATTTGATGAGTCCTGTTGCTAAAAAAACCATTTTTGTTGAGAGATTGATGTTGTTCAAGAAATAGGCAAGCAGCAAGAATGCGAGAAACCCGCCGCCGTACTTAATGTAGTCCGAAAAGGTAAGAGGCGATGAACCGGACCCCGAATTCTTTAATGCAAATCCGATCCCGACAAATATCGGAACTATTGCGATAGTTGCATAAAGGTATATTTTTGTGTAGAGTTTTTCGGGGTTTTTTGTCATATAGTAGGTAATCACAATGAGGTAAATCGCGACGGCGAGTGTTATTGCATTTGATTTAAAACATTCAATTAATTTATTTGTTGTTGATGGTGGTTCCGACATAATATATAATAAGGAGAACTAATAAAGGGAACCAAGGTTCCCCTTTTTTGCTTCGCTTATCCCCTCCTTTGTTTCAGTAAGGGGAACCATGCGTCGCTTTTGGTCGCTAAGCTTTTGGTCGCTTCGCTTTTGGTCGCTAAGCTTACAAATTCTCCATGGTGGTTTTGCGACCATGGCATTCTCTACACAAAGCGACTAAATTGTCCACATGGTTGCTTCCGCCATATTCCAGTCTAACTTTGTGGTCCACCTCAAACCACGCTGACAATTGTTCACCGCAGTCTTCGCATTTCCAGTTTTGTCTGCTGGCAACGAATTTCTTTTTGGTTTCGCTGACGGAGCGTTTGGTTTTGGTTGTTCCGTCTGCTCTTCCCGAGTTCATAATCCGGGTTTCCTGGCGCTCCTGACCCATGGGTAAAATCGGCATTAGACCACCTGCATTATCATTGTACATGTTTTGTTTCTTGGTGAAATCCAGGATGGGATTCAGAACACTCATGGTTTCTTTGTCAACTGGCAAATATTTCAAATATTCGTCGGACCCGCGGATAATATCACCGGCTTTGGACGGGAATTTTTTGAACAATACGTACAACATTAAGGCACCTAAAGCAATTCCGGCCATTTTATAATATTTTCGGTTGGTTTGCAATAGCTTCCAGTATTTTCCGTCCGTATATACGTTTGCGATTAAAAATGCGGCTATTCCAAAAATGATGAGCTCGATGCGCATTTATATATATTTAGGGGGGTTAAAAGAATAAATATGTCATTATTATATATATTTGTAAAATGTCTAGCTATAATTTACTGATAATTGACCCACAAAAAGATTTTCACGAAGGAGGAAATCTTGCAGTATCTGGTGCAACTGCAGATTCAACAAAAATATCAGAATTTGTTAAATCTTCGGATAAAAATATAAATAAAATATTTGTTTCATTGGATACGCATACAAACTCTCACATTGGTCATCCAGGATATTGGAATGTTTTGAAAGAAGATAGTAGCGTAGATGAAACTGCAGTTATTGAACCATTTACAATTTTTAGTATAGACGGTGATAAAATTATTGGTTCTAGTAATGGTGTTACAAGAACATTTACACCAAAAAAACCAGAATTGGTAGAATGGACAAAAAAATATATACAAGAATTGCCGAGTCATGGAAAGGGTGTTCCGCTTATTTGGCCAACACATTGTTTAGAAGACCAAGATGGACATAAAGTATGTGATGTTCTAAAAACTGCATTGGATGCTTTAGACCAATCAAAGGTAGAATATCATATAAAAGGACAAAATGAAGCCAGTGAAATGTATAGTATTTTTAAAGCAGAGATACCAGTTGATGAAGAAATAACCAAAGATAATTATACAAAATACTATAGTGGTGGATTTAGTAATTTAAAATTAACTAGTAAAATTGATGCACCCGGAACTGATGTTCCTGACGGAATTTATTTAAATACAAAATTTAATGACGAATTATATGCGTCATTGACCCAAGATGGATTATCTATAGTAATTTGTGGCGAAGCATTAAGCCACTGTGTTAATTGGTCATTAAGAGATTTAGTTGAAAAGCTAAAAAGTGATACTACAAAAACTATGTATTGTAATAATGGTAAAATAGTAGATGGAAAAATAATTTTACTAAAAAATGCATCTTCTCCAGTTCCAGGTTTTGAATCAAATGTTTCTGATTTGTTAAAATACTGTGCTGATAATAATGTATCTATAAAGTATTTAAATGATGGATCGATAGTAGATACTGATTCAAATCCATGGGAAGGAGCTCCGCACTTGAAAGGAGGAAGAAAATCCAGAAAATCAAAGAAATCAAAGAAATCAAAGAAATCTAGAAGGGCCAGAAAATCCAGGCGATAAAATTAAAAATAATACATTTATTATTTGTAATATGAAATCCCATAGAAAGGAGGGGGTATGGGGGAACTATTACTACCACCAATAGTAAATGAGCGCCAGACACCCCAAAATAAATGCCACGTGCAAATAGTATCGACGCATTTTCAGTTGCTGGTGCAAATAAACCGGTTTCGGCATATAATTGTCAAAATATTCTTGCATTGCTTCGTCCAAGGATACCGACGGTTTTCCCAACAAATCGTTGTACTTATTCTGGATGAAATTGACCCAGCGAATCAGCGAATCTTTGCTCCCCAAATACGGCGTTAACGGGTATTTGTCCAACATTGTGCTAAATCGGCCGGACATCTCTCCATCCGGGATGAAAACCGGCAAATTCATATAAAAATCATAATACTTTCGCTTTGTCACTTCATTTGGAAAATCAGGATACGTTAGTGCAACGGTCATCATAAAAAACCAGTAATGCGGACCCCACGTCTTTGCATCTAACTTGGTTGACATATTTAAAAGTATATAGAAACATGGATACTATATTCAAGTAGGAATGAACGTTTATTGCAATAATTGTGGAAAAAAAGGTCATATGTTTTATAATTGCTGTCTCCCCATAACGAGCAACGGGGTTGTCGCTTTTCGCAAAAACCCGGAAACCAATTTGACCGAGTATTTGATGATACGGCGAAAACACACGCTGGGACTCATCGATTTCATACGGGGCAAGTATTCGGTTTACAACCAGTATTACGTCTCAAATATGATTTACCAAATGACGAATGCAGAGAAGGAGATGCTGAAAACCATGGATTTCGAAGAGATATGGTTATTAGTGTGGGGGAAAGAGGCAAACTTCTCTCATTACAAGAACGAGGAAACCATATCGAAGGAAAAATTTTACCAACTGAGGCACGGAATCAACGGCCAGTACACATTGGCGGATTTAGTGGATGCAACACCCACAAAATGGGACGAACCCGAATGGGGGTTTCCCAAAGGCCGGCGCAATTACAACGAAACGGATCTGGACTGTTCGGTCCGCGAGTTTAGTGAAGAGACCGGGATAAACCTGGAGAAGAACAAAATTGTCCAAAACGTTTCCCCGTTTGAGGAGATATTTTTTGGGTCAAACTACAAGTCGTATAAGCACAAGTACTTTTTGACGTACATGGATTTTGAAGATAGTGTCCCCGCAATCCAAGAATCAAACGAAATCGGCGAAATTAAATGGAAACCGTATGCGGAATGCATTGCATCCATCCGACCCTACAATTTAGAGAAAAAGAGAATGCTGTCAAACATTGACATCCTGTTGAAGAAAACAGTCTTAGTAAAAAACGTGTAAAAAATATGTGTTTATAATATAATACATATTTACAATGGATAGCAAAAGAGCAAGATGTCCAAAAGGAACTCGTAAATTCAAAGCACTCGGGGATGGGTGCTATACGGACGAAGAAATTGAAAATTATAAAAAGACAAAAACGCGAAAAAATAAGGAGGGTTCGCCCCAAAAAAAAATAATGAAGGAGAAACCGGTAGTCGAATACAAACCGGTAGTTGAAGACAAACTGGTAGTCGAAGACAAACCTGTAGTCGAAGACAAACCGGTAGTTGAAGAGAAAACCGCAATGGTTGATTCCGAAGAACCCGCTGTAAAAAGCAACTCGGTAGAAGAAGACGACGAAGATTACGGAAGGGAAAACGACAATCTCAAAGAGAAGGAAAAGAAGGAATACTACGCCAATTTGAAAACCCCGGTTTCAAAGACCGATTTTTTATACCCGTCTTTAGAAAATCCTTATTTTGGAAAACACGTTTCTCTAAGAAAGGAATTCGCAACCCTGAAATTCGACGGCGAAATCGTGGACAAACACGACATCAAAAAGGTGTCCAACATCATTTGTGCAAACCCCGAATTTGAATTGTTGCCGCACCAGCATTTCGCAAAGAGATTTATGTCCGGCCAAACCCCGTATAAAAGCATTTTGCTATACCACGGTCTCGGTTCCGGCAAAACGTGTTCGGCCATCGGTATCTCTGAAGAGATGCGCAGTTATACCAAACAAACCGGCGTAAATTCGAGAATATATATCATTGCCTCCCCCAACGTGCAGGACAATTTCAGACTCCAGTTGTTTGACGAAACCAAACTGGTTCAAACCAACGGTGTGTGGTCTCTCAACACATGCGTCGGAACCAAAATCCTGAATGAAATCAATCCCACAAATTCGTTATTGCAACGAGAGAAAGTTGTCTCCCAGGCAAATTCAATTATCCGAAACGATTACAAAATCATGGGATACCTGGAGTTTGCCAACTATATTCAACGCAAAATCGATGTCCTTTCAACCACCGCAGAACAAGAACTCATCAAAAAGTATTTCAGCAACTCTCTGATTATCATCGACGAAGTTCACAATTGCACCAAAGACAGCAAAACGTTGTCTTCTCAATTGAAAAAACTCGCAAAACATGCGGATAATCTCCGGTTTGTTCTTCTCTCTGCAACTCCCATGTATAATTCTCCGAGAGAAATCATCTGGATCACCAACCTGATGAATTTGAACGATGGCAGGTCCGCCATTAAATACAGCGACGTCTTTGACGAAGAAGGAAATATCATGGAATCCGCGGATGACACCGGCGCCAATTTATTGCGCCGCAAATTGAACGGATACATTTCCTACGTGCGTGGAGAGAACCCCTATACATTTCCGTTCCGCGTTTACCCGCCCTTAACCAAACGCACATTTGTTGCGATGAATTCGAAGACAAATGTGGATGTTCCGTTGCAGGGGAAAATATTTTTGACGGAAATTGGAGAGATCCAGAAACGCGTATACGATCTGGTAATTCGCAAATCATTGGACTTTGGCGACGGATTGTTTGTGGTTAACGACGTTGACACGGATTTGGAGAATATGGAAAAATACGGATACAGCAAATTGCAGGCGCCATTGCAGTCTCTCATCATTACGTTTTGGAATAAAGATTTTTCGCAAATTATTGAGGACGAAGACGAAAGATACGTGGACTTATTTGGTCAAAAAGGTCTGGAAAACATCATGAAACACGAGAAAAAAGACATAAAAATCGGCGAAGACGCCAAAATCTCCATCAAATGCAATTACGAATACAAAGCGAAAGTACCGCGCATTTTTTCGCAATTGGAATTGCCCAAATACAGTGCCAAACTGTCCACCGTTTGCGACTGCATTCGCGCATCCGCGGACAAAATGGTGGAAATCGACGGAATACAAACCGCCATTCACGGTGGAATCATCATTGTGTATACCCAATACATTTATGGTGGAATTGTTCCAATGGCGCTGGCTTTAGAAGAGATGGGGTTTTTGCGGTACGGTGCAAATGCATCGCTTTTCAAAAACGGATTTGTTAAGAACCGTATTGATGCGAGAACCATGAAATTGAGAGACGAAGTGCCGATGAGCGAATTCAAACAAGCCAAATACATGATTATCTCCGGCGACAAGTATTTCTCTCAGAACAACGCCGACGATATCAAAGTGGCAACCGGCAAAGCCAATATGTATGGAGATGATGTGCGTGTCATCCTCATTTCGCGTGCGGCCTCCGAAGGTCTGGATTTCAAATATGTCCGGCAAGTACACGTATTGGACCCCTGGTACAATATGAACCGCGTTGAGCAAATTATCGGCCGTGGGGTCCGAAACCGCAGTCATTGTGGATTAGCATTCGAAGAGAGAAATGTAGAGATTTATATGCACGCGACTACCAATGGACAAAAAGAAACCGCGGACATGTACGTTTACAGGTATGCCGAGGAAAAATCCAAGAAAATCGGGAAAGTAACCCGGATTATGAAAGAGGTCGCGGTAGATTGCGTATTAAATCATTCGCAGACCAATTTCACGGATAAGGAAATGGCGGAAGTTGCCGATGGAGGCGTGGTCAATATTGTTCCGTCCACCCAAACCGCGTTGGTTCCTTACACTTTGGGCGACAAACCGTTCTCGGATGTCTGCGATTATATGGAGAACTGCGATTTCAAATGCCATCCCACAAATATGGACGAAAAGATAAAGAGCAAAATATACGATGAATTATACGACAAAGACCAAATCAGTATGAGTTCAAAAGAGATTGTGGCGAAAATCAAAACCATTTTCAAAAAGGAGACCGCGTATCACGTTGACACAATTGAAGCCATGGATGCATTCAAAAATGTCTCCAAAGAAGAGTTGTATTATGCACTCACGCAGTTGATTGAGGGACCGGACACCATTTTGGACCAATATGGGAGACACGGGCGATTGGTAAATCGCGACAAATACTACGTGTTCCAGCCATTGGAAATAACGAATCCGAATGTTTCTCTCTATGAATCCAAAATACCGGTGAAAACGATGAACGAACATGTTCGGTACATGACGGATGAAAACATTGAGACGCCGGTGTTTGGTTCCGAAGAAAAAGTACCCGACGAGTATTATGCATCGTTGATTGCGAAAATGAGAGAAAACCTGGAAACTGCAACAAAACGCACGGCGAACGATTTGAAAGATAAAAACGAAGACTGGTATTTTAATGTGAATTCCATCAAATGCAAGAAAGACACCGAATACGAGGAATTAAATAAAAAACACAAAATTGTAAAAACCGATACGGATGAAATAATAAGAGAGAAAATATCGCCCATGCGACTGGAGGAATACATGAAGATCAAATATAAGTGGAAGAAAGACGCGGATAACGAGAAAAAGTTTCTCGAATTAAAAAAAACAAAAAAAATTGCAAACGACGACACCGATGAAATGATACGCGCCAAAATATCACCAATGCTGTTGGAAGAATATAAGACGTTGGAAAGAGATGCCATTTGTACTACTGATGGGTTCTTTTCGGTGGTATCGCGGTTAACAATTTTGGGCATTGATGCCGCTGCATTGTCGAGATATGTATCCGACCATATTATTGAAACGTTGTCCCATGAAAATCGCCTGATACTTGCAAAAGAGGTTTTGAAACCCGATTTTGCGCCGAAAGACGATTTAGAAAGGCGCGTTGTTGACTATTTTCGGTTTTTGTTGTTGGATGAGGGAAAAACCCTGGTATTGGCAAAACACGACGAAAATATTTACTACAACATTTCAGATTGGTCAGAATTGAGTTTTGGAGAGAAAAACCAATTGACAATTGAAATGCGGGGTAAAATGGGAATATCGGAATATTCGGACATTATTGGGTTTGTCGGCAATTTTTCGAGCAAAGACATGGTCTCTGCAATGGTATTTAGAACAAAAAATATGACACAAAAACGAAATAATAAGAGCGCATTTTTGCAAAACGATTCGAAAATTGCGATTATCAAGCAAATCAATACGATTTTGAAATTGGCCAGTTTGGAATACAGCTTTGATGACGAAACGTGTTCAAAATGTGAACGCAATACAGATGACATTTCAAAGATTGCAGTTGCTGGTATTTTTGAATTGTTGATTCGCAAATTTAATGAAGAGAAGACGAAACAAAAAACCTGGCTTTTAACACCGGAGCAGGCGATTTTCAACAATATTAAGAATGCATAAAGGAAACCTACGGTTTCCTTTAAAACCTTCCCTTATGATCCCATACTATAAAGGAAACCTACGGTTTCCTTTTGAACCT
>Ga0209353_10001372_pt1 | contig 13860 bp, 10 predicted proteins | sample LauGreSpBDMM15SD_2_FD_187561 | JGI IMG/M metagenome (GOLD analysis project Ga0209353, IMG submission 187561) | Freshwater lake microbial communities from Lake Michigan, USA - Sp13.BD.MM15.SD (SPAdes) (version 2) | ecosystem: Environmental > Aquatic > Freshwater > Lake | place: Lake Michigan...
TTGTGGTTAATCCAACACCGGTAATTAATCCAGAAGATGTCATCGCACCAGAATTAATTGTTTGACCAGTTGCATCAATTGCACCCGTTGTGGTTAATCCAACACCGGTAATTAATCCAGAAGATGTCATCGCACCAGAATTAATTGTTTGACCAGTTGCATCAATTGCACCCGTTGTGGTTAATCCAACACCGGTAATTAATCCAGAAGATGTGATTGCTCCGGATGTGATTGTTTGCCCGGTGGCATCGACCGTACCGCGTACAGTTAATCCAGTGGTGGTAATTTCGCCAGAATTAATTGTTTGTCCGGTGGCACTAATTGGACCAGTTGTTGTTAGACCAACACCTGTAATTAATCCAGAAGATGTCATCGCACCAGAATTAATTGTTTGTCCAGTTGCGTCAATTGCACCAGTGGTGGTTAGACCAACGCCGGTAATTAATCCGCTAGATGTGATTGCACCTGATGCGATCGTTTGGCCGGTGGCAGTAATTGCACCAGTGGTGGTTAGACTGGTGGCAGTAATTGCTCCTGACGTGATCGTTTGTCCAGTTGCATCAATTGCACCCGTTGTGGTTAATCCAACACCGGTAATTAATCCGCTAGATGTGATTGCTGCCGACGTTATTGTTTGTCCAGTGGCATCGACCGCACCGCGTACAGTTAATCCAGTCATTGTTCCAACGCTGGTAATTGCGGGTTGATCAGAACTGGTAACTGTTGCAGCTGTTCCTGATACGTTACCAGTTACGTTACCTTCAATATTTGCAACCAAAGTGCCTGCAACGACAGTTATATCACCACTTGCATTACCATCAGCATCAGTTAATCCCATTATAAATTTACTTGCACTACGATCCCAACCCATAAATGCATTATTTACTCCATCCCCGCGTTGGATTAAAATACCAGCATCGCGAGACTCGGTGGTTGTGCCTTTAGACAACATGATAATATTATCACTCACATCTAGATTTATAGCATTTATAGTGGTAGTGGTTCCATTAACAACTAAATTACCAGTTACTGTCATATTGCCAGCATTTACTTCCGCCACGGTAGTCATCCCGGTAACATTCAATGTTCCGCCAACTTGTAAATTGTCGTCAATAATAGAATTACCGGCTCCATTAATATACAATAATCCGCCTGCAGAAATATCACTTGTCACAAATAATCGCTTATTTAATGTTACATCTTCTGTCATATTCGGCACATTGTCCGCATTGCTGAGTAATGCAGTTAATCCAGTTACTGCAGATGATGGGATCGAACTGTCCGGGTAGCTCGCATTTAAAAACCCGCTTATATTGACATTGCCATTAAAGCTCGCATCGCTATTTGCTACAATTTTATCGTTAAATGTTGCAACTTTATTAACTGTTAGATCGTTAAGGGTTGCCATGCTGTCTACAATAATGCCACCATTCACCGATAGGTCTTCTATTACAACAACGTCATATGTGGTGGTGGTAGTGCTGATAATAGCATTATTTGTGTATTGGTTGACGGCAAGACGACCCTTTATAATAAGGTCCTTACTTATGTAAACGTTTTCGTTGAAACTGGCATCCGCATTAAAGATGGTTAACCCGTTCATGGTGGCCTCGCCCTTTACGGCCACCCCCTTATCCATGTAAACGTTCTCATTGAAACTGGCATCTGCGTTAAAGTTGGCAATACCATTCAATGCAGCAGCACCCGCAACATAGAGTTCACGGTTTACATATACGGATCCCAATGATGCATCTCTCACCACAAATAGATCGCGGCTGGATGTAATATCGTCGGTAACAATCAAACTTTTACCCATGCTAACATCTTCAGCGAGCGTATTTGCTGACAATATCCCCCCACTAATTGCACTCGCCGGAATGGAAAAACCGCTAAAATTATTAATTACTAAATTGCCACTAATATTTACATCCTTTACCGTTAACTGGTTTTGAATATCCGCATTACCGCCAACAACAACATTTGTATTCATACTCACATCCCCGTTAAACACAGATCCACCATTAGCTGTCATCGTGCCATCAATTGCTAGATTATTTGCAAATAATCTGGTTTTCGATGTTAAATCCCCAGCTACTGACAGCCGTCTATTCATAGACGCGTCTACGGTAAATGTACCTCTACCAGCAATCGCAGTAAACGGAATAGATGAGGACGGATAGGTTGAAACCGTGAGAGACCCGACTGATACAGTTCCAAGAGTTGTTACACCGGTTACAGCTAGATTGTTTCGAATAAGAGTACTGCCATCTACAAACACTCGACCTCTAGCGTTTGTATCGCTGGTTGTGGTCGTAGTGGTTGCTGTTACTCTAGCAAGTGTAGTTGAACCCGAAACTCTTAATGTACTCCCTAGTGTGGTGGCTCCATTGACCGTTAACCCGTTACCAACAACAAGATTGTTATGCATACTGACATCTGTCGTAAACACAACTGGATTTGTCGACATATGTATACGTCTATATACATGCTGTATAAATAAATTTTACGAGGTTCGAATGCAATTTAATTACCAAATTATTAGCTGCGCCGTTATTCCAACCATGGATTTCATTCTAATAATACTGACATTCCTAAAATATAACACGTTTTACAGTTTGTACAATTGCGAATTTATAAATGGACAAAGTTTATCAAATAAATATAAACAAAAATTATGTTTATTTGATTGTAAATATGTGGCATAGTTCGCATGGTATTTTTCTAAGTCGTTATTTCTATTCATTACTTTTATTAATTACAACTATTACACTATTATTGTTATATTCAAAAATGATAGTGTGTGTGAAATAATTACGGATTTGTGAAGGGAATAATTTTCCATCCTTCCGCGGGTGCGTCCTCTCCAATAGCTCTTCCTTTATAGTACATATATAAAACATAACTATATGACAGGGTTTCTCCCTCGATTGGAATGAATCCAAAATATATATCTCCAGTAGTGCCAACATTTGTTTGTGGCTCTCCGTAATTCCAACCTTCAGGCACTTCAGGAATCTTGAAAATCGGTCCGGTTGGGCCGGTTACGCCCATTGGACCAGTTTGTCCGGGTAGGCCTGCTGAGCCCGCTGGGCCGGTTGGGCCACCGCTTGGGCCAGTATATCCAGTAGGACCAGGTGGACCAATCGGTCCACCTTCCGGACCAATTTCACCTCTGGCACCCGTTGGACCGGCAATACCGTTTGCTCCTGCAGCACCTGTTGGACCGGCAATACCGTTAACACCAGCAGCACCTGTAGGACCAGCAATACCGTTTGCTCCTGCTGCACCGGCAATACCGTTTGCTCCAGCAGCACCTGTAGGACCGGCAATACCGTTTGCTCCTGCAGCACCGGTAGGACCGGCAATACCGTTTGCTCCTGCAGCTCCGGTAGGACCGGCAGCTCCTTCTGCACCGGCAGCACCGGTTGGACCGGCAATACCGTTTGCTCCTGCAGCACCTGTAGGACCGGCAGCTCCTGCTGCACCGGCAGCTCCTGTAGGACCAGCCGCTCCTGCAGCACCAGTGGGACCAGCTCCACCGCTACCAGAGCCAGCAGGCCCCGCAGGGCCGGTAGGACCCGCTGCTCCTGCTGCACCGGCAGCTCCTGTAGGACCAGCCGCTCCTGCAGCACCCGTAGGACCAGCTCCACCGCTACCCGAGCCGGCAGGCCCCGCAGGGCCAGTCGGTCCCGTGCTACCTGCACCACCTCCAATCACAGATATCGTTTGTTCATTTAAGATCGTATTTCCTAATACAATGCTGCCGGATATATTTGCATTACCAGCTACTGTAAACGTACCCGCAACGGATAAATTCTTAATAGGTGTTTTGCTCATTTTATACTATATATATATATAATGAATAAAAATATATATAACGCACTTAACTGTTTTTATTCTAATTGTTTGTTGTGTTAGGATTAAACCATGGACTTTGTTCTAAATTAATCGAGAATAAATAGATATATATTTGATAAATCTTAATCTTCATGTTATTCAACAAACTGTCGTCAAAACCATTAGGATTGAAATCCAAATTGCGGTCCAACTTAACATCGAATAAGTATTCATACAAATCATCCACCTTATTTGCAAGGTATAGTTCAGTTAATTGATAGTCGCCTAATGTATGCACATCTTGATCAAATAAATACAAAAACAGGTTATAAATCTTTTTATCAAAGAACTGCAATTGCTCGGACACTGGATTAAAATTCGGGGTTGCATTGAGTTCAATCTGGAATAAATATTTGTATAAATAATCCATGCGCTGCTTTAATTTTACTACTTCCGGATCGAATAATATCAAATTTATATTGTAGACTACACTATTGCTAAAATTCCCGGTAACATTATCAATCGCGCCAATTGACAAAAAACCGGTTTCAGCGTCATAGTCGAATACGATTCCATTAAAAAAATTAGATTCATTGCCGAGTATATTACAACTAATTGATTGGCCTGACGCGAACGGCAGATCTTTTTCGACTAAAAATCCTACGGATCCGTTTTTAATTGGGGAAACCCGGTAGCTTTTAGCTGTTTTTGTGATATATTTTTGTGTCAAATTGGGGGGATTCACAGGGCAAGGATCGTGGTCATGGACATGTCCGTGACCACAGTGATCATTCGGGCGATACACTAAATCAGTTGAAACAATTTGCCCGTTGTTCGTAACACATTTCGCAGGCACAACACAATAATTCACATTCGGGTGCATATTATGTGTATGAACCGGTGGGTCGCAGATTGGTCGGGTATGACAATCTGGTATGGAGTTGCATGATAATTGTTGCATATTTTTCAATCTTCTTAACGATATATAATCGCTAGATGACATTTCTCTTCTATAATAAACCCGGCGAAAAGAAATGTATACAAAACAAATATATCCAATTTGTCATATAGTATCCTGAACAAATTTATACCAGCGAAGATTTAAAATGGTACGCTCATTAGGAGCGTCATTTCAAAGCGTTACTGGTATCTGGCCATTGAATATTTAAAATGTTCCATTTTAATTCTTCAATTGTTTAAACGCACTACAAATATTTTCGAAAAAAGGATATAATTATATATGCAGATAGTAAGTAATGGAAAACCTGGATTTAGATATTAACAATTATACTGTCAATGATTTGGAAACGTTTTTTAAATTAAAACGGAGAACAAAGTATACCGAGGCAGATATTGAACTAAAAGAATATGAAATTCGAGAACAACTTTTAAATAGCGGGCATATTGATAAACGGTTGAAGCGTGACCTGATCGAGTTTTTAAATGCCGCAAAAATCCAGCTCGTTGCCGCGAAATGCAAAGACGAACGACCCAAACCAACCAGTATTCCGGCGAATTATCGTTTAGATACAGTGAATCTTCCACGGCCCGATAATCAAGACGCATCTCGCGCACAAAATTTAGTTCAACGACCGAATACCGAATATATTTACACGAGTCATAGTGATTTCCTTCCCGGGCGTATTAACCCGATTAATACGCGTGTAATTACTAAATGTATAAATATCGACACGCGATTTCGCGAAAGTATCAATAATACGCAAAGCTCCGATTTTACAGTCCAACTGACTACCCGATTTAATAAGGTTGTTTCCATGGAATTGAGTGCATTAGAAATGCCACTCACGTTTTATGGTATATCAGCAAGCAATGGTAACAACTTTTTATATTTGAAAGTAGACTATGTCGATTCCATATGTCCTGACCGCATCGTATATGCAGAACAAGTATTTGTTATACCGGATGGGAACTATAACCCGAACGATTTTATAGATAAAATTAACAGTACGTTGTGCCCGATTGACGTCAATGGCAATATGCTGGATCCATTGGTGATATTCTCTTATATTCGCCTTTCTTTAGATTTGACCAGCGATGGCTCGGGTAGCGGTCGCGTAACGATTGGCCCGGTGGGTTGTAAAACATTGTCCATCAATAAAATTACGTTGGATTTTACGCGAAATATTGACGGAATTCCAGACACAGTTGATGTATCCCGAAAAATTGGGTGGAATTTGGGATTTTTAAAACCCAAATATGAGGGTGAATTCTTTTATTTGGCGGACTCCATCATTGAGCCGAAAAACAATCGATATATTTATTTGTCCGTGGACGATTTTAACAAGAACTCGAACAATCCATTTGTCAGTATTTTTAATCAATCCATCTTAAATGACGATATTTTGGCGCGAATTTCGATCAAAGGTTCTCATTTTAACATGTTGTTAGATAATGAAATGACGATTGTGTCGGAGCCGCGTATCTATTTCGGCCCGGTCGATATCCAGCGCCTGCGTATTCGTGTATATGATGAACACGGTCGTATATTACAAATGAATAATACCAACTTTTCGTTTTGTCTCACAATTAAGGTGATGTATGATATGTAAACCATTGAAGAAAAAATAATATAAGGAATTCGTTATTAAAATATATATCATTATTATGAACCCGTATATTCATTTTGTTGTTCAGCCTATACCGTATTCTCGCAGTTTGTTGTATCCGTTGTTACTCAAGAATAGTGCGTTTCTGCAATGGTATCAAACCCTTACGAATTTTGACGAGGTTTATCGACATACACATCGTTCTCCGGCACTAACATATAATTATTCTTATCGGTATCAAACGCAGCCCGCATTGCGGAATTTACATACAAACCCGGCGATTGATACGATTACATGTAGCATGTCGCTCTTACATAATAAACGGATATATACCGAGTCCATTCGACATAAGGTTCATTATGTGCCTCTGTCCCGTGCTCATAGTTGGAGCTCGCCCAATGGGACGGATTATATTATACAGACCGAACATGCGGTAAAATTGGATGGGGAACTCATTCATTATGATGAGATTGACAAGGAGTTGGTTGATAAATTACACCTGTAATTTGTACTTTTATCTTTGTAACATATGGATCTCAAACAAAATCTGTGTTTAGCATATAGTATGCCGTATAAAACTCGCAAAGTACGCGGTAAAAATTGTTATCGCGTATATAATCCTAAAAGCAAACAAACATTCGCCAAGTGCACCAGCGCACAAAAGGCCGCAAAACAAATGAGACTGCTGCGCGCCCTACAAAACAGTAAGACTTTTCGCTCACAACTTCGCTCGAATCGGGCGACACAAAAGCGCAGGCCGGCTTAGTTCACACCATTTTGTAGAAATGTTGTGAAAACGATATACAATCATCGCGTGTTATTATATTAAGCGACCAGGTTCTCCATATTCACAAAAAATGTTGAGTAAAGAACAACAAAATATATTAGATGCAACAAAAACGGGGGATAATGTAGTTGTAGACGCTGTTGCAGGAACCGGGAAAACGACACTTATTCTGGCGATTGCCCGAGAACTCGGTTCTCGTAATATACTACAAATTACTTACAATAAATCGCTGAAATTCGAAGTACGCGAGAAAACACACGCCATGGGCATCGAGAACCTTACTATACACACATATCATAGTTTGGCGGTGTGTTATTATTCGTGTAGTGCGCACGTGGACAACGAAATCAAGAAAATCGTGGACAATAATACACCACCCAACAAAAGTATTCCGGAATATGACATGTTAGTTGTGGATGAAGCCCAGGATATGACCTTATTATACTATCAATTAATGGTGAAATTTGCAAAAGATATAGGTTCTCCATTTCAGCTACTTGTGCTCGGCGATTATATGCAAGGCCTCTATGAGTTCAAAGGGTCGGATATTCGTTTCTTAACTTTGGCTGAAATAATATGGAGAAAACATCCGTGTTTGAGAACCCAACAATTTCGCAAATGTACGATGAAAATGTCCTACAGAATTACGAACCAAATGAGTCAATTTGTAAATAATGTCATGTTGGGAGAACCGCGTATGGATGCTTGTCGAAATGATGCGCCGGTACAATATATTCGCAATTCCCGCTACAATTTGGAGCGCATTGTGTGCGCCGAAATACATAAGTTGTTTGCAATGGGCGTAAAACCGAGCGATATTTTTATATTGGGACCTTCTGTAAAAGGAGAACGTAGTAATATTCGTAAATTGGAGAACATGTTGGTTGAAAAAAACATACCGTGTCATGTTCCTATGCTCGAAAATAGCGACATTGACCAACGCGTCATCGATGGTAAAATCGTGTTCTCCACATTTCATTGTGTAAAGGGTAGACAACGCAAATATGTGTTTGTGGTTGGGTTCGACAACTCCTATTTTAAGTACTATGCGCGAAATCTACCGCGAGATATTTGCCCCAATACACTGTATGTTGCATGTACCCGCGCATTAAACGGACTGTATGTTCTCGAAAGTGATACCCGACGCGAAGACCGACCGCTGGAATTTTTACACATGAGTCATGTTGACATGAAATCCGCGGATTATGTGCATTTTAAGGGCCAACAACAGACTCTGTTTCCGCGCATTGAAGAAACCGAATCCACTGTGCCGATTAAACTCACCCCAACCGAATTAATTAAGTTCATACCGGAAGAGACGAACCAACACATATGTTCTATTTTGGACCGTATTTTTGTGAAAGAACAAGACATTATTGAGAACCTGGAGATTCCGGGAATCATTCAAACAAAAAAAGGGTTTTATGAGGAAATTAGCGACCTAAATGGAATCGCCATTCCGTGTATGTACTATGACCATTTGTTGAATGCATGGAACGATAGCTACTCCTACAAAACAAAAGATAGTATTTTATATGACATTATAGATATGAATATTGAGAACCTGAACGAAAAGAAGCAGCAGTTCTTGTTAGAAATCATCGATAAACTGCCCGAAACCATCGAATCCGTCAACGATTATTTATACATGGCCAATATCAATACTGCAATACAAGAATCCCTGTATTTTAAGTTGAACCAGATTGATAAAGATGACTACAATTGGTTAACAGATGAAATGGTGATGATATGTAAAGACCGTTTGAAGCATGTTGTCAGTCCGGATTGTCAGGGTTCTCCACCTCTCGTAGAAGAATACATTATAAATGCGTCCATGGACGAACAACACTCACAAATTGACCGGTTTATTGAACGAATATTACCTGGAAAGAAATTCAGGTTCAATGCCCGCGTCGATTTAATGACAGAAACCACGATTTGGGAGTTTAAATGTACGAACGAATTGACTCACGACCATATGTTACAACTCGTTATTTATGCTTGGTTATGGAATATGAAACAAGTAGACGAGAACCTGGACACAAATGAAAAAACATTTCGTCTTTTTAACATCAAATCGGGGGAATTATTGCGATTGGATGCAAGCATGGGTGATTTAAATAATATTATGTCGTCTTTGTTGTGTTCTCGATATACCGAACCAGTTGAGAAAAGTGAAACACAATTTATAGATGATTGTTTGTCGTCTATAAGCAGGCTGTGTCGCGACGATGCATAAAACACGGCTGCATATTTCGCTTACAAAAGTTGCCGTTTTTCAGCTGTGCGCCACATACATAGACATAACTTCCATTACCTGTTCTCTTTTTGTTTGCATTCCAATATCGACTTGCTTCATCAAAGTCGATATTGACATCCAGTATTTCTGCGTTAGTTTGGCTGCGGGTCTTCATTGTATTTGTCCTGTCTATATTTGCCATTGGTTGTTGCTGACGCATTGTTCTCAATTTTTCTGTGGTTGTTTTGTATTTGTCTTTATATTTTGCAAAGTTTTTTGATCAATTCGAGAACCTGGCTAGATTTTTATATTTTGAGTTGAAGTTGTATATATTTTTGTTGTTTTTGAAGCATTTTTGTGAGAGGTCTGTATTTTGATCAGGTTCTCTTTACTCTATTATATTTTGGGGTTATAGTCCATATAAACTTCTTTGAGCATTGTAGTTGTTCATAATATCTTCTGCAGATAACACACTCGTATTGCCTAATAATGCCCCCATATTGCCACCAAATGTGTAGCCAGGGAAGTCGGTTTCAGACCCGATTAACACATATGTTGCCGTACTTAATGTATTATCAACGTTACATGTGCCCGTTGTATCGAGAACACCATTAATATACAGGTTGACTTCACCTATGGATTTGTTACGGGTAACCGCAACGAATGTCCAATTACCGGTATTTACTGTTTGTGTAGTCCGGATAGTAATATCTGAATTGTCAAATTTTCCATCACCGTATGCTAAACGGCCTTCATTATCTATTCCAAACCCAAAATCATCATTTAAACCTCCGGTTTCTGTGGACACAATATACATTAACTGGTAGTGATTTTGATCGTAACCTGTCTCGGTAGTTTTTATCCATGCGCAATAAGTAAAATCGTCGCTAATTGCATCTGGACGTAGAAATTGCATATGGTTATAATAATTATATGCATACCCGTCACCTAAGTAATTTTTTGTGAACTGAAATGATTTGATACCTGCATTATCAATATTAAAAATAGGAAATTGGGGTTCCTCGGTTTCAGGGTCAATACCTAACAGCGTAGCATCATATGTTGCACCCCCACTACCAATGTTAATCCAGGTCGAGCCAGACCCTGGGTAACTATTCGGGTCGTTTGCTTCGAAATGTATCAATAGGTCTGCGGTTCTTATTTGCAATGTTTGTGTAGGTTGTATACAACACCCATATGCTCGTCTATATCTAGCTAAACCCGTGCGATTTCGTGTCATGTATTTATATATACATGACATATTTTTGAATAAATTAGGTATCTATACAACCAATTGTGTATATGTTATAACTAAACCACCCACATGTTTAATGACAAACAATGTTATATTGCGCCAACTTCGTCTTTAATTTACTCGACACACTCTTCAATGTAACCGTCGTGTTTTTCAAATTCGTGCTCGCTTGTTGAATATATTGTATATCTACATCATTCGACATGGCAATACTTACACCAAATTCGCACAAATTATTCCAATTATCGATTGTTTCCACCGATTTTGCAATAATATTCTTCTCGGCCGCCGATAAATCGGCATCTACCAAAGTAGGACTCTCTTCGGGCGAAACAAAATGATTTATGTATTGCATGGCACAGTTGACTTCGCCCATCACACCCGCAAGAATTAACTTGGTCTCATGGGCAGATTTGGGTAATTGAACCGCCGAAGTAGCAAACACCGTCTTTTTAAATTTACCGAAAATATTCGATAAGTTCACTATCTTTGATAGCGCCGTCTTAATGCTACGCAAAAAGTTTAAATCGGTAATAATACTCACATTCTGTAGTTTTACAATGAACCCGTTGAACAAATTACTTAACTCATCTGCGGCAGCCGCAAATTCATTAAAACCCGACACGTCCACGTCCAGTTCCATTTGTTTGGATTCGGTTGCAATTCGGGCGGCGGCCTCGAACAAACTGGTGTAATCCTCAATGGAGCCTTTTCCGTGGAAATCGCTGCATTTGAGTTCTCCGGCATATGTTCGAATTGACTCCAATAGCACACTCGTCTCGCTTTCGGGTTCTACCAAATCGTTATATGTGTCGACGGTTTGCTCCAAATTCTCGCGAATTTGTGGGTCGTATATTTCGGGCTCATCGGTATCAAACGTGGTTCGTGCAATATTTACACCGGCCTCGCTTTTCCCCGCTTCATGCACTATTTCAAAGCCGATTCCGTCAATAACGAGATTTGAACTAACATCTGTAATGGGTACAATTGGGGGCAAAACAATATTACACGAAGGGTCGAGAATCACATTGCCGGAACTATCGGGAACTACTTGGTTCCCACTGTTGTCAAGTCCATATTGATTACCGTTGTTGCCATTACCGCTGTTGTCAAGTCCATATTGGTTCCCGCTGTTGTCTTGTTCGCTATCGGAGTCGTTGTTTGACATATCTGTCATAATAAACGAACAGAATAGGAATTATAGCAATATTTATATACCTAAAATGCACTCCTATTTAAGGGTTGTATTACAACCATTAAATAATACTTTACATCATTGTACGATTGCCTATAAAAATAGGAAATCGTAATTGGATTTTTAGCCCACCTATATATTATTAGCTCATTCATTCTCTCGCTCTCAACATATTCATATAATACACAGTTGGACTTCTTGTTATAATAATAATTTCAAAATAATTCGCGCAATACACATGGACGATAAAAATCAGTCCACTCCTGGTATATGCCGCGTTCAATCAAACACACATTCTACTTGGCCGTTTTACGCGCACATCCACGTTTGTGAGCGGCCAATGCTTTCAAATTATTCGCAAAATAACTTTTGCATAATTCGCATTTTAACCCCGGTTTGGGAATTGGCGCCATATACTTGGACGATAAAAATCGGTCCAATGCTGGTAGCTTCAATTCGTCGATTTGGGATAACACCTTCTTTTGGTGCTCTTTGAACACTTCTGCTATCGCCGACTTTTGCGAGAGAAATGTCTGGTAATCGTTGTTGATAATATCGAGGATATCTTTGGGAATCGAATATTCGTTCTCCGTTTTGCCCTGGTATTGCGACAAACGTGACAACAATGTGTCAATAATATCCACCGCGACTTGTATTTTCGCCGGATTATATTCGACTTTATGAACATATACCACAATATGACTGTTATGAATGTCGATTTGATAGTTCTTTTTCGCCGAAATACCGCTCATTTGAGACAACACAATCCCATGACTATTCTTATCGTCCACCGTCTGCAAAAACAACGAAATATCATCGCAACCAATATTCGTGTCCTGGGTGAAATTCTTGATGATAATATTCGATTTACGTAGGCGCTTCAACATAATTTCGTCTTCGTTCAAATCGGGTGGTTGCAATATTTCCGCGCTGGAATATAATTCGGTCAATACGGAAGTGAGTACTTTGCTATCATTGAACGTTGGTGAGATGGACCGCTGTGATTGCACCAATACATCCGACAAACTGGTTAATAACTGTTGGTGCTCCTTGGCGGAAACGCCTTGCATCGACTTCAGCGCATTGATATTTGCATTGATTCGGTCTTCGCTCGCACTGATAAACGTGAATACGGGCTGCTGTAGGTGCTGAAACATTCCGGCCACTTTCATTTCAAAATTGGTAATGAATTCTTTGACGGAACCTTTATCCACATGCTCAGTTAACGTGTTGATGTCTTGCGAAATCGATTTACAGAAGTTGGTTATCGAATCGTTGATTTGATTATACAATATATTTTGGTTTTTTGGTATAACCGTAGTAAGTATCGAATGCGTTTTGTCGAGTAACATCTTATTGCTTGTTTCCAACAGTGTACATAAGTGCTGTTGATTATTATTTGATGCAACAATTGTGCGGATTTCATCGATATAATCTTGTTTGATGTTTTCGATTTCTTCTACAAACGAGTCGACGTCTGGTGTTGGCGTTGGTGAGTTGGTCGATGTACGGGATAGTGTTTTCAGTAATTCAACGATAATTCCATTGATGACTGCAAAATCGTATTGTGGATTTTTTTCATAAAATTCGATGACGGATTTGTCATCGATATATAGTTTGGGCGTGCTTGGCATACAGTATGAAACCTATATAGTAGAAATAGATTATAATTTTATATCTATTCGTGAATTTAGTTTTTATATGTCTGAGTCTTCAGTGAGCGAACTATATTCTTCAGGTTCGTGGGTTATTATGGGCGGTTTTATGCGAGTTTTTATGTGGGGTTGTGACAAAACAATTGGATTATATTGATTCATTGAAAATGTGGCGGTTTTATTGCGAGATTTGCGCGAATATGTCGGTGTCGGCGGATTATTGGGTAGGTTCTCCGTTATAGAAAGAATATTTGATTCCATGGTTTGAATTTTCAATTCTAGCGTTTGAATTTTCGATTCTAGCGTTTGAATTTTCGATTCTAGA
>Ga0209353_10001378_pt1 | contig 13826 bp, 10 predicted proteins | sample LauGreSpBDMM15SD_2_FD_187561 | JGI IMG/M metagenome (GOLD analysis project Ga0209353, IMG submission 187561) | Freshwater lake microbial communities from Lake Michigan, USA - Sp13.BD.MM15.SD (SPAdes) (version 2) | ecosystem: Environmental > Aquatic > Freshwater > Lake | place: Lake Michigan...
TTTGGTTGTTTAATATCGCTGTGCCTGTGAATGTATTGTTAGTGTTTACATCCAAATAATATCCTGTTGCATTGGCTGCAGCACTCCAGTTGGCCGACATACTTGTACAGGAAACACTACTCGCTGCGGAAGCTGTAGGTGCGGCAGGGGTGGTTGCCGTGGTAGCCTGCGTAATGGTAGCAGCACTAGCACTTGTTCCACATGCATTGAAGGCCCTTACACGATAGTAATAAGTAGTACTTGCGGTTAAACCTGTTACGGAATATGTAGTAACATTTCCAGTGCTTTGGTTGTTTAATATCGCTGTGCCTGTGAATGTATTGTTAGTGTTCACATCCAAATAATATCCTGTTGCATTGGCTGCAGCACTCCAGTTGGCCGACATACTTGTACAGGAAACACTACTCGCTGCGGAAGCTGTAGGGGTGGCAGGGGTGGTTGCCGTGGTAGCCTGCGTAATGGTAGAAGAATTAGCACTTGTTCCACATGCATTGAAAGCCCTTACACGATAGTAATAAGTAGTACTTGCGGTTAAACCTGTTACGGAATATGTAGTAACATTTCCAGTGCTTTGGTTGTTTAATATCGCTGTGCCTGTGAATGTATTGTTAGTGTTTACATCCAAATAATATCCTGTTGCATTGGCTGCAGCACTCCAGTTGGCCGACATACTTGTACAGGAAACACTACTCGCTGCTGAAGCTGTAGGTGCTGCAGGGGTGGCAGCGGATGCGGTAAATGAAATTACTGGACCATAACTTGTACCGACACTATTGGTAGCATAAGCTCTAACATAATAGGTGGTCCCCCCTGTTAATCCAGTAATAGAAGAGGAGAAATTTCCAGTACCAGTTCCGTTGGAAGTTTTACTGTTTGCTGTAGTCGGATTGGTGGATGTATTCCAACAAACACCTTTATCGGTAATACTAGCACCACCATCACTAATGGTAGTGGCACCACTTGTTGCACCCGTACATGTGATAGAAGAAGCTGCGTTTGTAGTTGTTATTGTAGGTGCAGTTGAAGGAGAACAACTAAAATTGGAAGTTAGAAAAGTCACGTTCTTTGTCCCTGTTGTTGTCACTTTTATGTAATACTGTATCCCTGCATTTCCAGGTACTCCAACAGAACCCTCACCATTCTCAGCAGTACCACAATTTGTTAATGAATAACCTGCGCTATTCACCGAAACTCCATTTGCATATATCCATATTCTTCCTTGCTGCCACTGATTACTTTGATAGGCTGAAATTTTCCACACCTCTGGACTACCACCGCAATATTGAACTGATATACTACTAAAGTTCCATGAGTTACTTGCCGTAACTGTTACAGACTGTGCAAATAACTGGTTAGCATTCAAAAAAAATATATAAAAAAACAATATTTTAAGCCCCCAACTTAATTGACTATTTATTCTGTTTTTTTGTCCAAAAGTAGAAATACACATTCCTGTACTTAACTTTGACACAGTAGTTTTAAAGGCATTTTTCATAGTAGTGCGATTTTTTGGGGTAAAAACGTCAACTGTTGATGTTTTTGCATTGTCTTATGGGTAGCGTTAACAAATTATTTAATGTGCAAAGGAGGATTGTGTGCAAAGGAGGATTGTGTGCAAATGTAAGGGTGTTGTGTATAATGATATTGCTGTACACAGTTTTATCAGTAGTGATTCAAACGCATGTTTTTTTTTAATGTTACATACAGTCAGCTGTTTTTTACATTAAAGTATCAGGACTAAGGCTGAGCATTATACCTTTGTGTTTTTATGTATTGAAATAGTACAATGCTGTATGAAAACGGGCAGGGTTTAAGGTGGTTTTGCCTCCAGCTTCTTTCAGATTCCACCCTTCCATGAACACCTTTACTTTTAGCGAACACTTCATACTGCAAACCGTGTTCGGGACTTCCAATCTAGAGCTTACCACCATGCCTGACAGGACACAAAAAAGCTTCCCGAAAAATCGGGAAGCTTTTTTGTGTCGTCAATGTACGAAATATTATTTTTTTGAAGAGTCTTTTTTCGCTTGATTGATTGGCGCACTTGGCTGACCAGCTTCCATTGCTTTTTCAATATTCGCGCTACTTTCTGTAGTTGTTCCTTGTTCGTTTTTCTCAGGTCTGTCAACCACAAAATTGGAAAATAAACACAACGAAATCAAAACGATTGCAAAACCCCAAGTTAGTTTTTCTAACAAATCACCCGTTTGGGCAACCCCTAACAATTGATTAGATGAAGCTCCCATCATTTGACCAGCTCCCCCACCTTTTGAATTTTGAGCTAAAACTACCAATACCAACAATACTGATACAATACAAATTACTACTATAACCGCGGTAAACATAATTATTTTTCTTCTAAGCTTTCAATAATGCCTGCAAAGTAAGTCTTTTTTTCAGGATATTTCAAAATTAATTTATGATACATTTCAATTGCTGAAGAAATTTTATTTTGCTTCACCATAATCTTGGCCAATGTCTCCGATATGATTGTCTGATTTGGCACAATACTTTTCAGGGACAAGTCCTTATTATTACCCTGTAAGTTATTGATTTCCTGCTTAGAAACTCTTGAAATACCAGGTCTCAATTTGATAAAATTGTCAATAATTTCATCCTGGATTTCTTTTTTATTTTTATCTACAACACGTTTTTTCTTCTTGTCTTTTTTAAGGGCAAGCAGGTATTCCAACAACAATTCATTTTCATTGTGGTTGTCAAGTTCTATTTCAGTGGTAATATTCCTAAAATCTGTCTGGTCAAAATAGAACTTTGGTGTATTTTCAATTGCAGGTGTAACTTCTAATTTTTCATCAACTGCTGTTGCTTCAATGAATGCTAAAAAATCATTTGGTGTGGCTGGATCTTCGGTAATTAAATTGGAAATTTCAATATAATCATACGCCAAAGGCACTTCCGTCAGTGTTGGTTTAAACGTTGTTGCCTCAACTTCAAAAGTATCCTGAATAATCTCCTCCACAAATGAATCTGCATCACCTAAAACATCTTTTACCTCCAGTTCCTGATCAAGAACAGTTTCCACATCATTGAATACAACAATCTCATCCAAGTGTTGCTTCACTTCATTTTCAACTGCAGCAGTTTCTGAATTCTCTTTCCAAAATGCTGTGGCCTTTTGCCTCATTTCATGCCAAAACAATAGGTTATTGGCTATTTCATCTGCAAACGAAGCAGCGTTAGAAGTAGGCTCCTCTTTATTATTTTCTTCAGAAATGCGTATACTTTCCTGCTGAGAGACAACAGTTTCCTGTTGCTCCATTTCAATGATTTCTGAAATCTCTATTGCTGCAGGAATATTTATGGTTTCAAATATTTCCTGGGCGATATTGTTTTCCAGAACTGAAGTATTTTCCAACAACATGGTTTGTTTGGCCATGGCTTTATTGGGAAATTCATCATTGATAATTTTCTTTAAAACAGACCTGTTTGCGGCAAAAGCTGCTGCTGTTTTCAATTTCTTATTGGCCAGCATAGAACCAGCATTGTGGCTGGCTTTGGCTAAAAGTATATAGGTAGTCTGACAATATGGAAAACTCGTTGCCACCATCTCCAATGCATCAACATCCGCTGTAATCAGCGTTTCTGGATGTGTGACGAGATGAAGAAAGGTAAAGCGGTCCATTTTATTAATTTTGAATGTTGAATTTTTAATTTTGAATTATTGGAAATTCAGTGAAAAACTGTAAACCGAGAACTGATAACTCTTTTGAATGTTGAATTTTGAATTATTGGAAATTCAGGAAAAAACTGTAAACCGAGAACTGATAACTCTTTTTAATGTTGAATTTTGAATGTTGAATTATTAGGATGCAGCATAATAAAACTGAGAACTGTAAACTGATAACCGTAAACTCAAAACTTACCAGTTGGCGACTGTTTTATTGAATAAATCTAATTCAATTTTTTGAGAAATGCATTGTATCAAATTTGTTTCCTCTTGTGTCAATGATTTGGATTGCTCAAAGTCACAAAATTGTGAAAACTGTTGGTCTTTAAAGCTTTCTTTATCATTTTTAGTATTGACAAATGTCAGACTCAATTTGATTGTCAACCTGTTGGAAGCTGCTCTATTGTCACTTGTTGGAGCTACAGGAGACAATTCATACCCTATCACCCTGCCCGACAATTGATAATCGCCACCAGAAGGAACAATCTTCAAACTTGTATTTTGTAAATAGTAGTTACGGATACTTTCCGCAAGTTGTTGCCCCAATTGAACCGGCATACTTCCAGATTCATTGCTTAAGTTAGCGATTGAAATGGTGTTAACATCAGGTGGAATCGAAGATCCTGAAAGGGAAATTTGGCAACCCGAAAACATGGCTACTACCGTTACAATGATAAAGTACAAATAGCATGTCGTATTTTTAATCTTCTTCAATATCGTATTGTTTTATTTTGCGGTACAAGGTGCGTTCAGAAATCCCTAAATCCTGGGCAGCGTATTTTCTTTTTTTATTGTTCTTCTTTAATGCTTTCAAAATCAGTTCTTTTTCTTTGTCTTCAATAGACAAGGATTCTTCATCTGGTTCATGATGAATGTCTTCCGTTTTGTCTAACTCTATGGTATTGTTTTTCAGCAAAGGTTCATTGCCCTGTTCCAAAAGCTTGGTCGTGCTGACATTTGAAAATCCAGTGGTTGAAAAATCGGTATTGCTGATATTTTGAAACAAATCTTTGTGGTCGTTGATTACCTGTTCATTGATTTTCCCATTTTTAAACATTTCGAACACTAGTTTCTTCAGTTCGTTCATGTCTTTTTTGAGGTCAAACAACACCTGATACAAGATATCTCTTTCCGAAAAATCAGTTTCCCCTTTACCGGAATACGTCAATGCAGTAGAGGCAACTTTGTCTTTGGGTAAATATTTCAACAGCGTTTCTTCATTGATTTCCCGCTCCATTTCGAGCACAGAAATTTGCTCTACCAAGTTTTTAAGCTGGCGAATATTTCCGGGAAAAGCATATTGCAGTAAAATCAACTTCGCATTCGGAGTTAATTTAATCGGCTTAACCCTGTATTTTTCAGAAAAATCTGATGCAAATTTCCTAAACAACAAGTCGGCGTCTTCTTCACGTTCTCTCAAGGGAGGAACATAAATCGGCACCGTGTTTAACCTGTAATATAAATCTTCCCTGAATTTCTTTTTTTCTACTGCTTTCAGCAAGTTGACATTGGTCGCCGCAACTACGCGTACATCCGTTTTTTGCACTTTCGATGAACCAACACGGATAAATTCTCCATTCTCCAACACACGCAAAAGTCTCGCCTGCGTTCCCAAAGGCATCTCCCCTATTTCATCCAAAAAAATTGTTCCCCCATTGGTCACTTCAAAATAACCTTTTCTGGCATCAGAAGCACCTGTAAACGAGCCCTTTTCATGGCCAAAAAGTTCTGAATCAATGGTTCCTTCAGGAATCGCTCCACAGTTGATGGCAATAAACTGCCCATGTTTGCGGTGACTCAGGTTATGTATAATTTTCGAAAATGATTCCTTCCCACTTCCACTCTCTCCTGTAATCAACACTGTCATGTCAGTAGGAGCAACCTGCATCGCCACCTGAATGGCATGATTGAGCAGGTGCGCATTGCCGACTATCCCAAAACGTTGTTTAATACCTTGTATTTCTGGCAGTATGTTCATTTGTCATAAAATTTATGCCCCGAATTTATCTTTAGGATTGTTCATCCACGATTACGCCATTTAAAGTACCCGTTGTACAATGGGTAATTTTAACCTGTATATAATCTCCTTTTTTGCATTCCTTTTTCGGAAATACAACCCATTGGTATTGAGAATTTCTTCCTCCCCATTCCTCTTCGTTCCTTTTAGAAGGACCTTCTACCAACACTTCAAAAGTTTTCCCAATGGCTTCGTGGTTTTTCTCCAAAGTTATGGATCTTTCCAAAGCAATCAATTCCGCTAACCTTCTTTGCTTCACATCGGCAGCAATATCATCTACCAAATTTTTGGCTGCTGGAGTTCCCGGACGTTCCGAATACGCAAACATATAAGCATAATTGTACCTTACCTGCCTGTACAAATCCAAGGTATTTTGGTGTTCCTCTTCGGTTTCTCCACAAAACCCAACAATCAAATCGGTACTGATGGTACATTCACCTTCCATGATGCGGTTGATGGCTTCAATTTTTCCCAAATACCATTCTCGGGTATAAGACCGGGCCATCAAATCCAGGATCCTATTGTCACCACTTTGAGCAGGTAAATGAATGTATTTGCAAATGTTATGGTGCTTTTTCATGGCATAAAGCACCTCATCGGTTATGTCTTTTGGATGGGAAGTTGAAAAACGCACACGCAACAATGGATTTACCAAAGCCACTTTTTCAAGCAGCTGCGCGAAATTAACGGTTTCCGTTTTGCCTTCCGATTCCCAATGATAACTGTCCACATTTTGACCTAAAAGTGTAACTTCTCTATAACCTTCCTGGTATAAATCATGCGCTTCTTTTACGATAGAGTTGGCATCACGACTTCTTTCACGACCTCTTGTATAAGGCACAATACAGAAAGAACACATGTTATTGCATCCCCTCATGATAGAAATATAGGCACACAAACCATTAGAGTTTAACCTCACAGGAGTAATGTCGGCATACGTTTCTTCACGGGAAAGAAAAACGTTTACGGCTTTGTGTCCATCATCTACTTGTGCCAAAAGTGCTGGTAAACTTTTGTAAGCATCAGGACCAACCACCATGTCCACCAGTTTCTCTTCGTCTAACAGTTGCGATTTCAAGCGCTCAGCCATGCAGCCAAGGACGCCAATCTGCAAATTTTTATTTTTCTTTTTAACAGGACCAAAAGCAGCAAGTCGTTTACGGACTTTCACTTCAGCATTGTCACGAATAGAACAGGTATTTAAAAAAATCACATCTGCTTCGTGGTAATTGGAAGTGGTACCGTAACCAAGGTCAATCATGATAGAAGTCACAATTTCACTGTCCGAAAAATTCATTTGACAACCATAACTTTCTATGTATAATTTTCGCTGGGTGGGTGCGGCATTATCTTCAGAGATCCTTGCAAGTTCACAAGCTTCTTTGTCTGTTTCTTTGATGATGTCTATGTCTGAAATTATATGGGTCATGGTTTCATTTTCAAGATGGTAAATATAATTAAAAAAGTTTAGAGTTTTCAGATTTGAGTTCTCAGTTTAGAGTTCTCAGTTTAGAGTTTTCAGTTTAGAGTTTTCAGCTGTTTACCTAAAATGTCAAATAAGGTCTAAATATGAATGGTTTGAAAGTTTGCGTATTGGTGCCACCACTTAAACTTTGATTGATATTTTAGTGGTGGAACAAATGCTTAACTTAATATCCCTGAACGCTATTCCTAATGCAACACCCTCTTAATTAAATCAATAACAAAGAAAAAAATTACAACTATCAATCAAACTGAAAACTGATAACTGAAAACTGATAACTCTAAACTGAAAACGGACAACCGTAAACTGAAAACTGATAACTTAAAAACTACCAATGGTTACTGATCAAACAATTGTTAAAATATTGTTGGTAAGCTTTTGCTTTGAGCAACATCGGTTGAGCCACGGCAGGATTATTCACTACAGTTTCATCTTTAAAATTATGAAGTAAAAACTGATGGTTATCATTATTGAATTCCAAGTATTCATTTTTATGAAAAACCCTGGTAATATTTTCACTGTAATTTACTGCTTCAGAAATTGGATGTGTATCAAAAACCGATTTCCCAAAAGGCAATTGTTGCTTGTTTTCTATCCCTAACAATGCCAAAACGGAAGGCATAATATCCGTTTGCTGGGTGATGATAGAAGTATCTGCATACAATTTTTTAGAAGGATGAAAAAACACCAAGGGTATGGAAAAATTTCCTTTTAAGTTTTGGTATTTGGGTTGAGAAGTCATTTGGGTATGGTCGGCAGTAAGTACAAAAAGGGTGTTTTTGTACCAAGGCATTTTGCTTACTGTTTTAAAAAACTGCTTCAAAGCATAATCGCTGTATGCAATACACTCATGAATTTCCAAATCTCCTTTCGGGAATTTACCAATATGCTGCACAGGAATGGTATAGGGTTGGTGTGCGCTTAAAGTAAATACCGCAGTAGCAAACGGTTGTTTGAATTCAGCTATTTTATGTGCAAAATATTGCAAATACGGCTCATCAAAAATCCCCCAATTTCCGTCAAAGTCTTGTTGATTTGGGTATTCATTCAACCCATAATAGCGATCAAAACCAGCAATCGCGGCAAAGGTATTGAAATTCATGGTACCATTTTTACCCCCGTGAAAAAATGCCGTTTGGTACCCTTGTTGCTTCAGCACCGTACCCAAACCATGGATGGTATTGTCTTGGTAATAAGAAGTAATAAATGGTTCCTGCATCAAAGAAGGCAGCGAAGCTAAAATGGAGGGAAGCGCTTCAATGGAGGTTCTGCCATTGGCAAAACAATGGTTAAAGTACAAACTTTTTCTAGCCAGCGAGTCGAAAAATGGCGTACAACCTTTATAAGCATTTCCAATTCCAAGATACTCACTGTCAAAGCTTTCCAAAATCAAAATCACCACATTGTCTTTGGATGCTCCACTCACTTGATCAGCCATTGGTTTGGCAATGATGTTTTTTGCTTCCGTATCGGTTTTGAAAAAATGCACTGGATCAAGCTTTCCTGGCGCTGCCAAAGAAGCAATAAAAACGTAGGGAGAATTTAAAGTCAGGTGACCTAAAATATGTGGGGTGATGACAAAAGCCTGGTTTGGGCTCAAAGGTTTCAATTGCACCCCACCTCTTATTCCCAACACCAGCACACCAAATACCAAAGGCATACAAATCCAAGCATAAATTTTTGAATATTTACCTACGTCTGCTTTGACGTCCATTTTAGGGTAATATTTCCAAAGCAAATAAACAATCAAGCCAAAAACCAATACAAAATACCAGTAATAACTGAGCAATTGAAATGCCTGCGCCTTCAAATCCTGGGCAATGCCAAATACAGAAGACTGGGTTCTTTTTCCGGTAAATTTAAAATACTCAATATCAGCAATATTTAATACCAACATTGGAATATTGCCTACAAAAAACAGCACTTTTAAAGCCATTTGCATTATGCGTTCCTGAATAAACTTAAAAGGCAAAATAGAAATCAGTATAAACAGGCTGTTGAGAATAAAGATGGCAGCAATATCAAACCGAAAACCATGCAAAACAGCTATACAGTAATTGGAGGAATCAACACCCACGAAAAGTCCTTTATTCATCAATGAAAAACCTATTCTACTTATAAAATAAAGTAAGAAAAGTAATCCCAAGCGTTTGACTAAAGTTGTATAGGTGCCTAAATTCATCGTTGTCAAAAATACGAATTTAATTTTAGTGACCGCTTTTGTGAATGACTTTTTTGATTTCGGCTCTTAATTAATTCACTGCAAAACTTCACCTGCAAAAAAACATGACCAACAATAATTTAATGACATAAATCATGTTTTCAATTGTATCTTATCAGTCAATACTTTTTTTATTCTCCATACTTTTGTTTGAAAGCGTAGAGAAATGATATTTATTATTTAAAAAGTCAAATGAAGAAATTATTGGTCCCAACAGATTTTTCAGCTGAAGCAGCAAGCGCATTGAAAGTCGCCGCCTATATTGCCAAAAAAACAGGTGCAGAAATCATTTTATTCAATGTCATTGAAATGGCTTTACCCGTTGATTATTACAGAGCTCCAGTTGGTGACCTTGCTACATTACCCATCCCCACTGACAATAGCGTTCAGATGAAGGCACTTAAAGAAATGAAGCAGCAACTGAAAGCCCTAGAGCATCAATTAAGCGAACAAGAAATTAAATGCAAAAGTGAGGTAGATGTGGATGTAGACAATGTATTTAAGGACATTTCAGAAGTCATTGCCAAACGAGAAGACGTAGATTTAATCATCATGGGTTCAAAAGGAGCTTCGGGCTTGAGTGAAGTTTTGATAGGTTCCAACACAGAAAGAGTGGTACGGTATGCCAAAACACCTGTGCTTACCGTGAAAAGTATGGAGGACAATTTCAAAATAAGTCAAATTGTATATTCTACAGACTTTGAAGAAAGCAGTCCGGTCATTGTAAAAAAGGCGAAAGAAATAGCGGCCCTTTTTGGGGCACATCTGTGTTTGTTGTATGTCAATACGCCAAACTATTTCATTAGTAATCAGGATATTAATTTGAAATTTGAAAAATTGGTAACAGAATACCACATCACCAACTATTCTACCCACATTTACAATGACTTCAATGAAGAAAAAGGCATCCTCCATTTCACCAAAGAAATTGGTGGCGACTTGATCATCATGCCGACCAACGGAAGAACAGGATTGTCACATTTAATCAATGGAAGCATTACCGAAAATATTGTAAACCATACCTCAGTTCCCGTATTGTCGTTGAATATGGGTAAGATTTCAAAATAAATCAATTATGAAAATAGGCATATTTAGCACCAAAAAATTTGAAGAAGCATATTTCAACCAATTAAATACTGGCCACCACGAATTGATTTTTATTGAAGAAGGGCTTCATACCAACACCGTTAGTTTGGCAAAAACTTGTGAGGGGATTGCTCTTTTTTCTAATGACGACTGCTCCGAAGAGGTATTGAGATTGTTAAAAAAGGAAACAGCTGTAAAGTATATTGCTACAAGGTCTGCAGGTACGGACCACATCAACCTCGAAGTGGCCAAACAATTGGGATTTAGCGTAGCCAATGTCCCACAATACTCCCCTTATGCCATTGCTGAACATGTTATTGCCATGATTTTAGCTTTAAACAGAAAACTCATTCTAGCAGATCGGCAGGTTAAAAACTATAATTTTTTACTGGATGATTTGATAGGGTTTGACCTCCATGGCAAAACGGTTGGCATTATAGGCTTAGGGAGAATTGGCGGTATCTTGGCTAAAATTATACACGGATTTGGCTGCACTATTTTAGGATTTGACCTGATAAAAAATGAAAGACTAGAAAAAAAATTCGGAGTAACATATACTGACCTGAATGAATTGTATAAAAATGCTGACATTATCTGCCTACAAACACCTTTAAACGAACACACCAAACACCTCATCAACCAGGAAGCAATTGCTAAAATGAAACATGGCGTAATACTCATCAATGCCAGTCGTGGTGGAGTAGTCAATACTGAAGATTTGATTGCAGGATTAAAATCCGGAAAAATTGGTGCCGCGGGCTTAGATGTATATGAAAAAGAAAAAGGCATGTATTTCTTTGACCATTCTCATGAAATTTTACAAGATGACATTTTTGCAAGGCTATTGACGTTTAAAAATGTATTGATTACCGGGCACCAGGCTTTTTTAACCAGCAATGCCATCGTTAACATTGTAGAAGAAACAATGAAACATATCCAAGACTGGAGTTTACAAAAGAAAGCTACTAACGAGCTTTTTTAGCTGGCAGCACAACAATACCATTGTTTTGCCACTGTTCATAAATGAAAAACAAATTTACATTATTATTAATCTGTTGCTGTTTTTCTCTCCACGGAATTGCACAAGAAGATACAACGGCTAAAATTTCGAAACTCAACCCTAAGTTTGTCTTTCAGCTTGATGTTCGAAATTCTTTTATCCGCAATAACAGCAACTATAAAAAAATGATTTATGGCTTTTGGGCTGGCCTGGATTATTCTAAAAAACACATCTACTCATTGGGATTTTATACCACCAACAACCCTTTTCAACCCCTAGATGTCAATTACAAGAGAGCCACCACCGGAGCTATCATCACACAGTACTCTAATTTCGAACTGTATTTTGCCAGCCTGGCTTACCAGTACATTTTTTTAAACCGGTATAGACTGCTGATGAGTTTTCCAGTAGAGGCTGGATTTGGTTTGGGGCGTGCGTATGTAGAGAGGCATTGGATTGACAATGGTCAGGAAAATACTTATGCCATTGCCCTTTATGCCAAATTTATACCTGTTCAATTAGGATATGCCCTTGAGTGGAAAGCAACACCATGGTTCGGATTGAATACTCAAATTGGTTACCGCATATCCATGTTTACCGACCAATTAAATGACAACCAAAACATCAATTATGATGGGATGTATTACACGTATGGCCTAAGGTTATTTTTGGGAAGAATATTTTCAGACACTAAAAAAAGGGTGATGAATGGAGTGTTTAGTTTTTAGTGTTGAGTAAAAAAACTTCACGGTGTTCAAATTAAGCGTTTTGAAAATAAACAAAGTATTGAATTGTAGGTTTTGACTATGGCGTAAAAAATTCATTCGATAATCATATTCCCCTATTAACATATCTCTTACCATTGATAAAGTACTGATGCTGCTAAAATAGGATTATCAATAATATGGAGTTTAGTCAGATTTTCAATGATGCCTGTAATAATCAAGGGATCAACCTGAGTATTGTCACTTTTCCATTGCACTGATGAAAGCCAGGAAGTAACATCTTCTACCTTCAGCCCATATTTTTCAGCAATCAGTTCATTCAGGTTTTCAATGGCCTTCATCTCACTATTCACTTGGGTAACCAAGGCGATCAGTTTAGCAATAACATCAGGATGTTTTTCCAGAGCAAGGTTTGAAACCGCAATCGCAAAACAAGGCCATGGCGTTGGACATTCAGCAACACGTCTGAAAGCACCATTATCTACCAAAGGTTTCGTGGTAAATTTCTCCCACATAAACAAATCTGCTTCATACGCTTCAAGTGCCTGAACCGCACCATTCAAATTCCCAACCACCACAAAATCAGTTTCTTTCAATTGAAGGCCTCTATTATTGGCATCTACATAAGCCATCAAATGAGAACCTGAACCTGGCCGGCTAATGGCATATTTTTTATTGGCAAAGTCAACTTCGTTGAAGATACTGGAATTACTGTTCACATGAATCCCCCAAACCAAAGGAGACTCTACGTACCATTGAATAATTTTTGAAGGATTGCCTTTACTGATTGCAGCAATAATTCCCTCGGTAAGTACGATGGCAATATCAAGTGTATTGGATTCCAAATCAGCACACATCGCTCCAGTTCCTCCCGGATAATCTTGCCATTGAAGCGTAATTCCTAAGTCACTTTTAGCCTTCGCAATAATAGCATGGTGAAAAGGAAAATTAAAATGTTCGGGCACACCACCAATATTGACCTGCATAGATTTGTTATTTACCCAACAAAGATAGTTTTTTAGTGATGAATGTTAAGTGTTGAATGATGAATGTTTAGTGTTGAATGTTTAGTGATGAATGTTTAGTATTGAGTGATGAGTGTTAAGTGATGAGTGATGAATGTTTAGTATTTAATTCTTCTATCAAAAAGTTTCTCAACATTCACAACTCAACATTAACACCGATTTACTCAAAACGCAACATTTACAACTCAACACTACATTAATTTACTAAAAACTCAACACTATTAAAAACGCAACATTCACAACTCAACATTAACACCGATTTACTCAAAACGCAACATTTACAACACAACACTACATTAATTTACTCAAAACGCAACATTTACAACACAACACTACATTAATTTACTAAAAACTCAACACTATTAAAAACTCAACATTCACAACTCAACATTAACACCGATTTACTCAAAACGCAACATTTACAACACAACACTACATTAATTTACTAAAAACTCAACATTTACAACACAACACTACATTAATTTACTAAAAACTCAACACTATTAAAAACTCAACATTCACAACTCAACATTAACACCGATTTACTCAAAACGCAACATTTACAACACAACACTACATTA
>Ga0209353_10001381_pt1 | contig 13802 bp, 13 predicted proteins | sample LauGreSpBDMM15SD_2_FD_187561 | JGI IMG/M metagenome (GOLD analysis project Ga0209353, IMG submission 187561) | Freshwater lake microbial communities from Lake Michigan, USA - Sp13.BD.MM15.SD (SPAdes) (version 2) | ecosystem: Environmental > Aquatic > Freshwater > Lake | place: Lake Michigan...
AACATTTGTCATAATATATATTATTATTTTATAATGAGAATTTATCTTCTCTATTTTTTATTCCTTTTAACCCTATTCACTCTATTTCTTCCCTATCTGAAAGAAGGATTTTATTCAAGTTCGCGTGAATATAAAGGCAATCTCTTTGATTCTACAGAATATCCTTGCGTTGGATTACCTTGCATAAAGTAAAGAAGCTTGTCCGCTAACAAACCTTAATAAATTATATCTTTCTTCGGTCAAATACAAGTCATAATTGTAAATATACAACGCATCCTTCTGTGTGGTCCCAATGACCTTTCCTTCTGTATCGCAAATGACACTAAAACTAGAGTCGGGGTCTATCATAGGTAGAATGGTAGAGACATCTAGTTCTATGGTTTTAAATTTACTTAAATTAATAGCTCCCGAAGGCTGTAACTCAAATGGACTTGTATTCAAAGAAAAACTATAGCAATAGAGACTATCGTTAGACATGCCGTTGGAGTTTTTGTATTTTTCAATTAAACTATAAACCCCTGGACTAAAAGCAAATTCTCTATATTTTCCATCAAATAAAATAGAAAGAGAAACTAGAATCTGTTTCACATTTCTAGTAGACAAAAATGGGCTAATGTAATAAGCCGTAGAACTGGTGGTAGGTCTTGAAATGATATCCTGTGTAAAATTTTTACCTGGTCCAATCAATATGTTTTCTATACTATAAGAACTTTCGCCGGGAGCAAACGTCAAATTATCGGGTAATGTATTTTCATATTCCCAGTTTGTATAATTAGACCATTCATTTCGTTTAAATGCATCGCTTCTTCTAAAATTCCACATCCACAACGAAACCATGGCACTTGTCTCTACCCGGATTCGTTTATTCCCTGTAATATTTGTATGCAGCGACTCTTGAATATCTTTAATCAAATAACGTTGCTCATTTAAAGCAAACGTTCTGGCTTCTTCATCGGTTAAAAAAGCATACGTGGTCATCAAATGAATATCCGAGTCCCAAGTAGTAGGTTTGTTTTCATAACTAGAAGCTTCTAAAGTGATATTCGGAGGCTGTTGTAAAAATCGGTACAATGCATGGGACTCCAACGTAAAATTAGGTTGTATGGGATTAAATAAAAATCCCTGTTCTTGTGTAAGAGAAGTATCGCAAATAGTAAATAACTCACGAATGGGTCTTAATTCTAAAGAAATTTGTATTTCTTGGTATTGAAGGCTTACCAAGGGCAACGCCATCTTTACAGAATTCATAAACCAAAAATGAAGAGGTATATAGAGGGTTCTACCGCGAATAGAAGGTTCAATGAGTCCATTGAGATAAAAACTATGAGGATAACGATTGAAACGATTATACGCATTTTCAGGACTGTACAATTCTTTCTCGTGGCCAATCATTTTGTTGAAAAAGTCCTTCTTCTCTGAACTAAAATCTCGGTCTACCATATTTTTCAAATATTCTCCTGAAAATTCTTGAATCGTCTGACCTCCGATAATGACTCTTGCTTTTTTTATCAGATTTGCTCCTATATGAGATATCCAACGAAATTGATAGGGTCTCCAGCAATCCGTTGTAGAGATAGGTGGAACAATAGGACTCCAGATATCCGGTAAATTCATGACCAAAAAAGCATCTAACAAGAGTTCACCTTGTCTCGGTATTTTAAAAGTAAGATGCGTATTCTCGTTTAGTTTTAAACTACGCTGCCCTTCGTAATCAATACGAAATTTTTGCATACCAAAATTTGTATACTTCGCGTAGACTGTTTTAAAAAAAGTTTTGCTTGGATTTCCGTTTAACATGATATTTTGATTTCCATAAGAGATGATATTTAATAATCCACCGCCCATTTTATATCATAAACATAAAAATTTTAAATATAAATATAAATATAACTTATGTCCGAATCCGGAATTATGTCTGAATCTGGAATGAAAAAGTTTTTTAGCAGCGTTACTCAAAAAACTTCTGCGACCACGAGCGCAATGGTGATATTGTTTGTGATTTTATTTTGGATTATGTATTATATCTATTCAACCGTAAAACTGGCTGAATACAACTGCAACGTCATTGGTAAGTATCCCGCTATCAATATGATAGATATACCAGACGATGTATTGACTCTCTCATTAAATAAAACAAGCGTAAAAACGGCGTATAATTGTTGTTGTACCGGTGATTTCAAAAATGATTTTGTGGATACCTGTGCTCTGTTGAATTGCGCGAGACAAGGCGTGCGAGCGTTAGATTTTACCCTTTACTCCTTGCACGGAGAGCCTGTGATTTCTGCATCAACCCTTGTTTCAAAAAAATACAAGGAGATGTACAATAGTCTTCCTTTTTCAAAGACCATGACAAAAGTCAAACAAGTCTTTATGTACGATAGTGCAAATTGTAGTAATATCAAAGACCCCTTGTTTCTTATCTTTCGTATTCAAAGCGCGAATCTAAAATTATACAACAAAATTGGAGAGATTCTTCAGTCTGTATTTGGTCGTTCAAGTACGACAGGAGACTCTATTTACAAAAGTAAATCCATAGAAACCGAACTCATTTCTAATTTGATGGGAAAAGTCATTATCTTTGTAGACATTACAGGATTAAACGGATATGAAAATAGTACACTTTCTAATCTTACCGCATTGCATCTTGGAACCCTGACGAGTCAAATCTATCGGGAAACCGAAGCATATGATGCATTAGAGTCAAATCTACAACCAAATGACCCTAATATAAATATTCTCTATCCTGATTTTGGTAACAAAAGTACAAACTACGATTTTAACACAGTAGGATTAAAACAAAAGTTTCAATTTATCGGATTGAACTTCCAAATGAATGATGTCTATCTAGATGCTTACAATGGAATTTTTAAAAGTTCTATTATAAAAAGCATTGCATAAAATAACCTCTTATAGTATGGAGCAATTACAAGAAGCGATACATTTAAATGAAATCATTCAAAAAAAAAACAAAAAGGATACGTATACCAAACCCAATCTTTTTTTTAGAATTGAAACATTTATTAAAGAGAAGCAACTTATTGGGTATGGAGGTACAGCCATCAATAATGCATTACCCCACGAGTCTAAATTTTATCAAACCGATGATATTCCAGATTATGATTTTTTTTCAACTCATCCAACGGAAGATATAAGAGAATTAGCCGACTTGTTGTCTCCTCATTTTCCTAACGTAGAGGTCAAACCCGCCATGTTTCCAGGTACGTATAAATTATTTGTCAATTATTTACCTTTGGTAGATATGACGCATATAGACGAGGAACTCTTTCATACGCTTCGGACGGACTCTTTTCAAAAAGAGGGTATATGTTATGTACCTTACAATTACCTGCGTATGAGTATGTATCAAGAATTGGCTCGTCCCATGGGAGATATTAGTCGTTGGACCAAAATCTTTCAACGCTTGACTCTTTTGAATAAACATCATCCTTACAGGATTCGTCGTTGTAATGTCCAGCCGAATCTGAAAATACCTGCTTCTATTGTAAAAGACCTAAATCGTCGGGTCAAAGAGTATGTTTGTTTGGGAGATTATACCATGTATTACTGGCAAGAATTGTTCCCTGTCAAATTTCAATACGAACAACAAGACGTACTCTTTCTTTTATCAGAAACCATAGAGGAGATATGGGACAAGCTAAAGGGACTTGACGTCCGATTCACTTTTTATGAAAATAACCTCATTAAACTATATGAAATCTACATTGAAAATTATCCGATATTGTATGTCATTCTTTCGGATTCGTGTTTAAATTACAATTTGTACAAAGGTCGTAAAATCGCAAGTTATGATACGACACTTTATCTCTATTATGCATTGTCCTTTATTCAAGTCAAACACTTGTCTAAACAAAAAATATTGTCTTATTGTTATTTACTCCTTCAAATCAAAGAAGAACATCCATTGATGCGTAGATTTCATATGCCGTGTTATGGTACACAAATTACGCTTGAAGCGATTCGTAAAAAAAGAGAATCTCTCTACAAGAAAAACAAACATTCTACCATCTTTTTTCATTACAGACCAAAGAGTAAAAAAATTGACAAGAATCAAAGAAGAAGAAAATCCCTTAAAGATGGACATGCAGATTGACCAATTGATTCGTGACCTTATTCTGGAAGACCAGTTCAAAGCAAAATATACCAAGCGTCAACGTAGTATATTTTGCAACAACATGTATGAGAAAATCGCAACTTTTATGAAACATCACCAAGATGAACTCAGAGAGTCTGAAAAAAAGGTACAGAAATATAGGAATGCTTATATTGAATTGGCGAAATCCTATGCCGACCTACGAAAGAAGCCACCCGTGTATTTATGGTTGACCTTGATGTATGGCTATCTGTTTTGGTTCATCCTCATGGCCTTTGTCCTTTATTCATAAAAAGTTAAATACTGACGCAATGGCTGTCCTTTAGCCAACCGTATCATTCGGTCTGGCTGAAAGACATATTCTAATAATTCTGCTTTAAAATCTGTATTGGCTTCCTTTGTTTTTTCATAATCCAGGGTTTGTAACAAATGCACCGCGTTTGGATTAGAACACAATTCTGACCATTCTATTTTATCCATGTTTTTTTCTAAGAGAGGTATCGCACTTGGATTCATGGATAACCATAGCCAATTGATTTTTTCGGGGTATTGTTCTAACAGGGGTATGGCGTTCGGATTACCCGACAATACGTCCCAATAGATTTTATCGGGTTCTTTTTCCAATAGAGAGATTGCATTCGGATTGGCCGACAATCTTTCCCAATCTATTTTTTCTGGATGACGTTCCAATAGAGAGATTGCATTCGGATTGGCCGACAATCTTTCCCAATCTATTTTTTCAGGATATTTTTCTAAAAGATGAATCGCACAGGGATTAGACGATAGATAATACCAACATATTTTTTCAGGATAACGTTCCAATAAAGGAATGGCATTTGGATTCTTACAAAGAAGTTCCCACGAAATGAGCTTCTCTATATTATTCTCAATGTAGTCTATTGCGCTTGGATTCACAGACAATCCATACCAGTCCAATTTATCCGGATGTTTTTCTAGTAGATGCATCGCATTTGGATTGGTGGACAACTTAAAAGGTTGTATCTTATCCGGAAGGGTTGAGAAAAGTGTATCTAATAGATGAATCGCATTGGGATTGCCGCACAATAGCCAGAGCCAACGTATTTTATCTAAGTTAGGTTCTAACAAAGAAATGGCATTTGGATTTCCAGATAGCACTTCCCAATCTATTTTCTCTGGGTAACGTAGTTTAAAGACAGGCATGTTACTAACATGAAAAAAGAAGAATAGAATCAATTTTATCCGTAATAAGCTAAGCATTCCTGAAACGATAGATTCAATCGTTTTGCTTGGCTGAAGATTCTGTCTGGGTCCAATATACGTTCTGCTAATTCTAAACGAAATGCTTTATTTGCTTCCTGTGTTTTTTCATAATTCAAACGACAAATCAGGCTTACGGCATTTGGGTTACTGGATAGTTGTCCCCAGTCTATTCTATCGGGGTGTTGTTCTAGTAAATGGATGGCGTTTGGATTGGCCGACAACCATAGCCAAACTATCTTCTCTGGATGTTGTTCTAGTAAATGGATTGCGTTTTTATTTTCAGACAACCATGCCCAAACTATCTTCTCTGGATGTTGTTCAAGTAAATGTATCGCATTTGGATTGACTGACAACCTGTCCCAATATATCTTATCCGGGTTTTGTTCTAGTAAAGGAATGGCTCCTGGGTTGCTAGATAATAAATACCAATCTATCTTCTCTAGGTTTTGTTCCAGTAAAGGAATGGCTCTTGGGTTACTAGATAATATACACCAGGCTATTTTCTCTTGATTTTTTTCTAGTAAATGTATTGCGTTTGGATTGGCCGACAACCATGCCCAGTCTATCTTCTCGAGGTTTTTTTCCAACAAATGTATTGCGTTTTCGTTACCGGATAGAGCCCCCCACTCTATCTTCTCCAGATGTTGTTCTAGTAAATGGATTGCATTTTGGTTACAGGATAGAGCGCTCCACTTTATTTTATCCAGATTTTTCTCCAACAAATGTATCGCGCCTTTATTTTCAGATAACCAGTCCCAATTTATCTTTTCCTTATATTGTTCCAACAAACGTATCGCAAGTGGATTTGTATTGAAGCATAAAGAATCCATGGATATTTCATCTAGGTGTTGAAAGACCGGAGTCGCCATTTTATAAACTAACATCTTTATGAGTGTCTGTCAATTTTTAAGCGATAGATAGGGTGGACAAGTCAATGAAAGAAACAATCGCCAATAAGACGGAAGAAAAGAGAACGGAATAAGCTACTAAACCAATTTTGGAGGTTCCTCCAGCAGGAGTTTTTAAAGATGCTCCAAAAATAACAACTAAAATATTCATAAAGTAAATCTTGACTTTGGTATCGCTAAATAACATAAAAAATAAAGTCGCCAAAATAATAATCTTGTGTTTTTCTTGTAAAGAATAACCTTTTTTTTCTGCCTCTCTAAAACGAACCCGTTTCTTAGGTTCGTCGGGCTCTAAATAAACCGAATTATCTATAGGGGCGTGGCTACGAATCTCTTGTTCGGGTAATTCCATGGAAGCAGGCGGGTTGCTGTCAATGGGTAAATCGTTAATATTGGTTGTATTTTCCATATACACATAGTCCGGATACAAAAACGGCGCTTTTTACTTATTTACTAAATATCTATAATGGTTTTTTCTGTACTACAGGTTTCCATCTGTTCTTTAGGCTCATAACATTTCTTGTTGTAGCGAACGAATTTTTTTTTGTCAAAAGAAGGTGCTTGATAGACGATACAGCTTCTAGAGTCGCAGCTCATTTTAAACAGAGTAGATAGACCTAAACCTAAAAGAATGGAGACAAGAATGATACCTGGACGACTATTCAAAAACTTTCGGATTTTGAACATATACACTCTATCTATATTTTAGATTTAGATTTCATCAAGATAGCCGTCACAGGTATATGGTCCGACCCATATAGATTTAATCCTTCTTCTACGTGAGAAGGTACATATTCACAGGTTTCAGAAGGTGCCCGCACAAATCCCTTGGTTAAAATATTGTCCAGATTCATTTTTTTTTCTATAAAATAGGTATCGCAATGATTATGTACAGTAAATCCAGGCAAATCATATAATTTAGATTTCTTTTTATAATTCTGATTGAAATCGCCGGCTAAAATCACATGGCTAGACTCCAATGGAATGCAACTCAATTGTTTAATTCTTTTCTCATACGATATATCGTCTAAATGTACGTTGAAAAGATGCAGATTATCTACTTTCACATAAAGTCCATGGTCAAAAGGGGTTTCTTTCCATTTCGTGCATAGATTCTTTTTCACCAACGTGAGATTTCCGGATTCACTATTTTTTTTGTACCATTGAATAGGATGCAATCTAGAGAAATGATAGATTGTATTGAATTCATCGTAGAGAAGACGGTATTCTATCGGCATCACCTCTTGCAAAAAGACAATGTCCGCGGCCTGTTCTTTTAATTTATCTACAATGATTTTACTGCGACTTTTCCTTTGAAACAAAGTCTGGTCTTTTACGGTAGGGTAATAACTTTTTTTTATCCATTCTGATGCTAGAATATTCCATGTCAAGACTTTCATCTATACTCTAGATGCTTATTTTTGAAATTGAATATTGTGTATTTTTGTCACATCCAAAGGACATTTGACTTCTTTCAAATCATACGAAAAACACGAACCCGTTTTATCACGATATTGATATTGGTCTTTGTTGTCTGGTGTAGGATACATCACAATGACCTTTTTATAATCATCCGAAATATAAATGTAAAACAATCCAATCGCCAAACTTATCAAAAAATAGCGTAAATCTATTCCCATATACTGTTAAGATATTTTTATTAGGGTCAAGGGTTCGTAGAGTTGGGTGAGACGATATTCTAACTCTTTGTGTTCTATTTCGTAAGCAATCACTTGACTTGTTGGATTCACCAGCTGCGCGGACAATTCTTTCATTTGTAGGTAGCTCGTTTTCTTATCTTCTAATTCTAAATACTTATGCACATCTAATAAACCTTTCAATTGGTCTTTGATTTCATCCTGCTTCTTTTGTAGAGCAAATACTCTTTTTTGTTTTTCAGCGATGATTTTATCTCGCGATTTGTTCATTTTCAAGATGGTCTTTTCTAGTACATCAAACGTATCTAAATCGCTAGACAAATCATAACAAAAATCCAATTTAAGAGTGATAAATTCTTCTTCTACATCTCGTATTTTTCGGGTAAGTTCCTTGATCACTTCGTCTTCTGTCCAGTATTCCCCTCGTTCAAAGTCGGGAGGTTTTATACTCCATCTGATATATTCTTTCTTAAGACGTGATAAATCTTTGTCTCCAGAGTCGGACATTTTTTTGAGTTTCTTAGAATATTTGACTTGTTGTTCTTTTCTATCTCTGTAATAATCCTCCATATAGCTTATTTGGATAAAAAAGGAATCCCAGTATACTCTTGATCTTTGATTCGTTGATAATAATTTAATTTAGATAGAATGTATTGTTTCTTTTTACGTTCTCGGATAATTTGAGCCGAGACATCCTGTTTACCTTTGTAGTGAATCCATAAAAATAGACCTATAAAGGAAAAAAGGAACACAAATCCTATGACATTGACATAAAAGCTGTCTCGTTGAAATTTATTCTGTCGACTATTCTTTAATTCATACTGTAAGATGGAATGAATCGTCGGTTCCACTAAAGATGGATACATATAATATAAGGGGTAATATTCTAAAAAATATAATTGTATAATAAAATGGATAGTTCTAATCTAGTCAATGCAAGCATTATTATGTATGTATCGTTTACCTTTGTTTTCTTTGTGCTTAAATTTCGGTTTTTCCCACAAAACGGATATGTTTGGATACTTATCTTTCTCGCCGTCAGTTGTGTTTTTCAAACTGTACAAAACATGAATCTTACAGCTCAGCCAGGGGTTTGTGGAAAACCAGACTTAAAGATGGCTCTTTATTCTACCTTGTTTCCATGGCTTATTGTATTTGGCACGTTTACCTTGTTAATGATAACTCTTCCAGGATGGACCCGTGTATTTTCAAATACATTTGGACTATTTGCTGCAGAAGCCTATGGTCTAAAAGAAATCCTCAACCGAATTTTTCTAAAACCTGCAAACCCTGGAACCGACTATGCCCATATGCAAATGATAGACAATATTTACAGTGACCGTATGGCGCTTGTCCTAGAACTGGATATAGAAAATGTAGTGGAAGGCGAGAAACTGATATTTCCTTCTTTTGAACAATTGGTAAAAATGAAAATCGTGGAAGAACCAGGTGAAGAAAAGAAAGAGGATGTGAAGAATTTATATTATGCTCTTTTGTTAAAAGATAATGTCGGATATTTCTTTTGGTTTTTACTCATTGGTATTTTCTGTATCTTGGTCAGTACAAATACACTACTGTCCTCCAATTGTAGCCCGGACCTTAAAAAAAATTATGGTGAGATTTTTAAATCATAAACAAGGTACTGTATCGTATATGAATAAAATACAAGACTACAAAATAAGAAAAAATAGCAAGTAAAATACTCACAAGCCACAAAGGAAGTATGGTGGTATGTTTATACCCCACGCCAAAAGAACGGAGTCCTTTTTTAGATTCATCGTAGATGATTCCTGGTTTTAACCATATCAGAATACAGTAACATATAAAATAAACCATAAGTATCATAAACAAACGGTTCCCGTCAAACATTTTAATATAGAACAATACATTTTTTTCATGATTCATGAATAATATTCATCTCCGTCAAATCCTTCTAGATTATCTCCGTCGTCTACACCATAGGTTCCATAAATTTCATCAGGAACATCCATCCCTTCGGTGATTTTCTTTGCTTCTATCAATACGTCGCCGTATTTTTCTTTGTCGTATTTGAATAGACTTTTATCTAGACCTACTCCCCATTCACCCAGTTTTAAATCTTTCATGGCATTTTGAGCCTTTCTGGCGTCTTTGGTAAGTTGTTTCAGTCTATCGGTTTTGAGTTCGGTTTCTGACTTCTTTGCCATATCCGATAGAAAGTCAATCTGTTTTTTGTCAAAATTAAGAGCCATCTTATCTTCGTCTAAGAAGATACCCACTACGGTTTTTACATAATCCATCAGTCCCTTTTCAGCCAAGTCGTGAAAGATAGAAACATAAATATAACAGTAGAGGGTGTATTTCATCGGTATGGTGCATGAAGTATGTAACCATCTTTTATAATCTTCTAGATTGATTTCTTTGAACTTCATTTTCCATGTATCGTTTTCATAAAAATTGGAAAGATTTTCATCGTATTGTCTCATAAATTCTATAATATTATCCACGTGTCTTTCATCTAACTTCCAATGTCTGGGCAAGTCTCTCGGAGCATGCGCATTGTTGTATATCTTTTCAGGAAACACCTGTAATAGATTTTGTATTTTGTTGTACAAGATACGAGACATGGTTTCTTTGTGTTCTAGGCCTTTGGGTAAAAAATCGTTTTGTTTTTCTTCACGAAACAGTGTGTAAAATTGAAAACATTGTTGAAACCGTTTTCTCTCCGTTCGGTCTCGTGCTTTGGACAGAAGAGTCTTCATCATGCCCTCAATACTTACAATAGAAAAATCATATAAATCTTTCTCGTTCTTCTCTTGAAGCATGCGGTCTACCTTGTGGGTTCCTACATTCTCTTCCACCAACACTCGTCCTTTTCTTCGTTCAAAAATGGATGCATTGTCTCGTAACATAGAGACAAATTTTTCTTCGCTGATGGGTATCTGTTTTAACAGGTCAAACTTCTTTTCAAAGGGGTCGTTCTTCTTGTATTCCGCCGGTTTTATCACTTCCTTGTATTTTTTCAATTTATTAGGAACTTCACTATCTGTATCTAAAAGAAACATCTTGATAACCGCCCGATAAATCGTTTTTTCATCAAACATAGATGGAATCTTGGAAGGAGGAATCTTTGTATTTATAGGACAGTACATATGATAAGGCATATCCCGTTGTTTTCGTCTGTTTTCTCTTTTGAGTACTTCGTACAACTCGTTCAGGGTAGGTGCCAATTTTGCATTTTCTACTAAATAATCATACACATCATTGTTGGTTTGACAACATGTATTAATGAGATAGGGCTCCTGTGCTTGATTTGTCAAGATAGCGGATTGGGTAGAGACAAATTCATGGATTCGCTGTTGTAATAAAAGGGATAATCCTATTGCACGGTCCTGGAGAGAAGCGGATAGTTCTAGAACCACTTGAATCGGAGTGAGTCTTGGATAAAACAAAGTCCATACTGGAAACTCTTCTCTTTTTTCTTGTACTTCCAATTTTGCAGAGAGACGTTCGCGGACCTCTTGAATGGGGAGTACGTATTTTTGTATAAATAATTCGGCCATCTCTAACAACTTTTCTACTTTCACTTGACTCATACTATTCCAAGGCTCGTTGAGTTTAGGCATTTTTGCAACGATACAACAGACAAATTCAAGTCCCTTTTTACTGGAAGCATTCAACGGAAACCCTTTGAGCGATTTAGGACAATCTGGAAAAGGCTTAGACAAACGTACTTTTCCTTCCAACGTCTGACCGTAGATTAAACTGTGTGAAAGAATAGAATAAATGTAAATTTGATTTTGTTCGCGTGTTTTCTTTTTATCCCCCGAGGCTAACAAGAAAGACTTTTCTACATTGGAAAGAATATCTCCCAAAACATCCTCTTCTGGAACCAGTCCCATGAGATTTAAAAAAGTTTTCAATGCATTTCGCACGGGCGTTGAATGTTCTACTTCGGCATAATCCTGTTCTTTTTCTACCACCGAATGAAAAATATCACGAAAGCCTTGGTCGTTAAAATCTTCCTCTTCGTCAAATTGAATTTGTTTGATGGGAAATCCGCTATATTTGTCTACGTAAAAATCATGATTGTCGCTCAATTCACCTTGGCGGTCGCAAATGAGTTGTAGTGTTTCTGGATAAGTATTGCTCTTCAAAAAGGCATCGGCAAGTTCCATAAAAAACATGGGCAAAAGCTTTGTTCCTGTCTCTAGACAATAAAACCAATAAACATCTTCACCTGTCTTTGTATATTGTTGAACGAATAGTTGAATTGCTTTGTATTTGTTTTCTAGAATCATTTCCTGTAAAATTCGGTTTCTTAACGATAGGTAGGGGGATTGCTTTACTTCAACAAGTTCTTTCTGAAGTTCCACTTCATAGTAATGATATTTTTCTGTATGATATTTCATTTTTTCTTTCAGCCAGGCGAGTTTGGCTTTTTCCAAGGATAGTTTATGAGATTCATCCTCCAATTTCATTTTTTGAATAGCCTGCGACCGTAGTTTTTCAGATTCAAATGCATGAATCATTTCTTGCACTTTTTTTTGGAAAGATTCTTCGTTGTATTTGAAATCTTTAATTTTGTAAAATTTTTTCGCTTGCACGTCTTCGGTAAGGTCCGACCACTCTTCTCCAGTCCAGCGATATTTTTTACCCGAGGATTGGACAAAACACACCTGTCCCTTCATGATTCGGTTCTTCAGTAAAAAATCTTGAATATACGGTACCAGGTCTTTCTCAAATTGGTTTGGTATTTCTTTTTCACCCAAATCTTTGATTTGGTTTAACTTTATTTTTACCTCATCTAAAGTGAGGGGTGAACTCTTCTCCTGTAACAATTTACGATACAACTCCTCGTCTGCACTCACGAATTTTGTACCTCTTGGAATATCTTGTAACACAAACTTGTATTGGTCACTCGCTCGCTGTTGTTCATTTTCATACACCTTGTGTACCCTTTCTTCAGGGTCTTTGTCAAACGCATTTTTGATTTCATCTACCAATCGTACCATCTCTTCGTCCGAGACAACTTGTTGTAAAAGAGCGTGTTTTCTTAAATACTGAATGATATAAAAATGAAAACTATCAAACATACCTTCTTTCCAAAATTCACTGGTCGTGTAATACGCCTTCTCGTTACGAGGACCTAATCCATAGTCTTTTTGTAAAATACGATGCAGTTCGTGGTTCTCACGTGTAAAAAGCTCGGGCTTTTTGCGAAGAGATTGTTTCTTCTCTTTCTGTCTTTCTTCAATATACTTGATGATGTTCATTCTCAAAGTCTCCAACACTTCCCTGTACGTATCCGCGTTCATTTCATCTATATGAAGTATTTCCAATTCATACAAGGCTTGATACATATTCAAGAAATCTTTATGAACATAACAATCCACAAAAGAGGTAAAAGAAGGAATTAGTTTTTCAACATATTCTTGAAACGTGGTACATTCGTTTTTGTACCAGGTCATTCGGTCCGACTCTGTACATTCTGCACGGTAGGCTTCGTTCACGGATACCACGCGTAAGTTGTCACTGGATGTACGAAAAAACATATCAAAATAGGGAACCGACTGTTGCACTTTGGACAAGAGAGTTCCACTTTTACGGGTATAGAGAGAAAGCGCATGTGGTTGCAACACAAAAGAATCGGTGACAAAGGCTTCGTTCACCTTGTATTTTGCTAACGGTTTGAGCAAATAGACTTCTCGGTTGTGCGTAGGATAAAAATCATGTTCGGTATGATTCTTTTTGATGTCATAGGATTGTACCACTTTTGCTTCTTTCGCGATAAATTCTTCGTAAGGCATTTGTTTGATGGTTTCTTGGATATACATCTCATAAGTGCTCACAGGCTCGTCATACCTAAAATAATAATCAGGCACAGGTCCAAGCTGTCGTTTT
>Ga0209353_10001382_pt1 | contig 13796 bp, 8 predicted proteins | sample LauGreSpBDMM15SD_2_FD_187561 | JGI IMG/M metagenome (GOLD analysis project Ga0209353, IMG submission 187561) | Freshwater lake microbial communities from Lake Michigan, USA - Sp13.BD.MM15.SD (SPAdes) (version 2) | ecosystem: Environmental > Aquatic > Freshwater > Lake | place: Lake Michigan, USA...
CTTAACAGTGGCCCAATAAAAGCTCCCTCCGATTTATGCGCCAGACGAACGACCGAATAACTCAGATCGTGAATGCGATCCGAGAGAAGATCAAAGAGTGGCCGCCTAACCTGCCGCCGCCTTCGGTCGTTATTGTACACGAGACTCACCTGCCCAGCGAGTTCGATCCGAACTTTGAAAAGCTAGAAGGTTTCGACGTAATAACCACACTACAAATCCGTAAGAACTCTGTGAGACTCGCTTACTTACATGAGCCTATATGAAGACTGGTGCTTGTACACAAAGGACGTACAAAGCCCGCAGCCTTTTGTCGACGCTGCATTCTATTTCATGATCGGTGCCGCCCTTCAAAGGCGCGTTTGGTTTGGAGACTTAGACTTTCACGCAGTATTTCCCAATCAATACATCGCTTTCATCGGACCTGCTTCGGCGGGCAAGTCGCTCATTACAACTCCGATGAAAGACCTACTCGAAATCCCCGCCGACATCAAGTCGCCCGAGAACGATCTCGCGGCCGATCTTCTCGGCGAAGATGCAGAGTCCACACGCGGAGGCTCACGACAGCCTCTTATCTATATCGCGCCCAACAGCACGACCTTCGAGCAATTCACAATGGAGACTTCAAAGGTCGCCTATCTCCATCGTTATGTCGACGCAGAGAACAGACGCAAAGCCTATCATCACAGCTCTCTCGTCTTCATCCTCGACGAGCTAACATCTATCTTTAAGAAAAATGCAGAACAACTCTCCGACTTTCTTCTCGAAGCTTATAACGGTGGAAAGAAATACGTCCGCAAACTTAAGCACAGCGATACAGACTTCTGCACAAATATGTGTATCAGCCTGCTCGGCAACACGACGCTCGGCAAGTTTCAAAGTCTACAGAATCAAGATATTCTCTCTGACGGCTTTATGGCTCGTACGATTATCGTCTATGGGATCGAAAAGCGTTTCCATCTATATTCCATTCCTCCGCTTTCGGAGGAACAGAAGGCCGCAAAAGCTCGCCTGCAGTCTTACATTCGGGAACTCAACAAGCTCTATGGACCTGTCATTCTAAACACCGAGGCCAAAGAATACATCCACGAACACTTCGAAGTTAATCCTTCCTCAGTCCACACGAACAAGCATCCGATGCTCGACGAGTATTATGGCCGCAAGAATCTCCATCATCAGAAGATCCTGTTCGCCGTACACTTTGCCCGCACGACGGACATGATCATCACACGCGAAGATACCGAAGAAGCTACAGCCCATCTTGCACGTCTCGAAAAAGATATGCACATTCCCTTCGTAGGAATGGGGCGCAATGAGAGCGCAAAGATCTCAGAAGATATCTGGCGCTACATCAAGACAACGCAAGGCACAACTAAGAAATCAATCTTTGTCAGGTTCTATCAGGCACTGAAGACACCTGACGAACTCCGCCGTGTGCTAGATGATCTAGTCACGATGGATCGTATCAAACTAATCAGACTAGAAGGAGTTGAACAATATGTCGCAAAGTAATCCAGAAGACATCGTTTCATCAACCATCCAACAGCGCGGCCAAATCTATGGCGAAGCGCATCATAGCCACGGCAACATCGGCCTGAGTTGGACGGGCATTCTGCAGCAGCACTACGGCATCACATTGCCCACAGTAATCCCAGCGCACATCGTCGAGCTGATGATGGTTACGTTCAAAGTCCAACGCTCTACGCGAGTCTATCACTCTGATAACTATGTAGACCTTGCGGCCTATGCACGCTTTGCCGAACACGCCCAAGCCCATCCCGGCGAGCCTTATAAAGAATAACGAAAAGAAAACCCGCCCTGTGATAAGCAGAGCGGGTTTTTTGTTTTGTTAATTTATCTTTAATTTATCGTATCCCAGACATTCCTTCTATCAAACTCTTGCGATACTTGTCTTCATTCTGTCTTGTATAGTATCGCTTCAGCGTCTCACTTCCTTTTCCTGGCTCTGCGCCTTCGACAAAGCCTAGGTATCTTGCGGCTTTCATAGGCTGTCTCTCCAGCGAAGGCATGATTTGGTTTTGAGAAGTCTTCAACTTTCTAATCCGGCTCGCATAATCTTCTGGTGATGTTGCTTCTGCTCTTGCACGCGACACCAGATTGAATGCCTCTTCGCCGGTATCCTCTGTGACAGAACCCCGTTCAAACTTCTGCTCTGCAAGGTTCTCATAACTCACAGGGAACATTCCATTCGACCGACCAGTTCCACTCAGCTCTTCAAACAACCGAGCCTTGCGCCGATCAGCACTGCGCAGATTATCGGAGCCTTCATTAAAAACTTCATCAATCCACGTACTCGCAACCCGCGCCATCTGTGTCTTTCCAACGATCACATTCTTCCCGAATCGTTGCAGCACAAGCCCAACATCTTCACCCTTGTCAATCGCCGTCAACGCACCAGCAACATTCTTCATTCCATCAGCAAACAACTCAGCGGCCGGAAAAACTCCAACCGAAGACTGTGTGTCACCAACCAACGCATTGATCGGCATCATCGCAAGATCTCCTGCAAAGCCGAACGTGCCTGTCTTCTGCGCCATTATCATAAACTTCTGCAAGAGAAGCTCGCCACCATCAGTGCCGATCGTGCCTTCATTCTGACGCGCCCAGCTCTCAAGCTCACTCCACTTAACAGCCTTCGATTCCTTACCGCTAAGCCATTCTTGAACCTGCTCAATCGCTCCGCCGCCAGCCATACCTACAAGCACCTGTGCAATTAGCGGTTTCAGATTACCTTGCATCGCAGGCTCGACCGCAAACTTGCGGAAGTTATTCATCTGACTCATGCTCCATTTAGACCACGTAAGATAAGGAGCCGCACCGCCCTCAAGGAACCAAGCGGGCAACTGACGCATATCATACGTACCTTGCATCATCTGTCCGAACTGCGCTGCAAGTGCCATGTCTGACTGTGTGCGCCAGTCGTTGTTGAGTGTATCCAGAAAGCGCACAGCGTCTTTGTCGCCAGTGGCCGCCTTGCGCTTGTTGATGCTCACGATCATCTCGCCCTGCGCCTGAGCCAGCGTGCGTGCAACAGACTCTAGCTTGCTTGATCCTGTGATGAATCCAAGTCCATCCAGAACTTTCTGCATATACTTACCAGCATCTTGACCCATGCCGATAACCTGATGGAAGTCTTGATTCGCATTCGGATTATTCAATCCAGACTCGATCGAGCGCGCCTTTAACTTACTCCAATCACTAAGCTTCTCAGCCATTCCGCCCATGTATGCGCCATAGTCGCCAAGTCCAATGTAAGCCAGAGGCTTTGTGACTGTGCCGCCCACGTCACCGATACGTGAGATAGTCTGCAGAGCAAGTGCGCTAGCTGCAGCACCGAATGAGCGAATCGTCTTGCCGGGCATCTGCAAAGGCTGCCCGCTGAACTCACGCATGACAGACTGAATGCTAGGATCAGGCGCAATCACATCCGTGTTCTGCAATATGTTCGCTGGGATATCCTGATCATTGAAGAACTTCTTCGAACCCAACGCCGCCATCACCTCAGGCGACTTCTCGAAGTGTTGTTGTGCGGCATAGTCTTTAGCTGAGCGTGCGTTATAGCTTTCAAAAGTCTTGCGGAAGTCTTTCTCAACCCAGCTCTCAGGCAGCGGACGACCCATAGGCTTACGAGCGCCAGCAAAATTCGCCGGGGCAGAAGGATCAAACGTCTTGTTATTAAGAGCGCGTTGTTCCTCGAAATCAACCAAGGCTTTTTCTTGCGCCTCAGTCATCAGCTTTCCTTGCGACAGATAGTTTGCCTCAGCGTCGCGAAGATAATCATCCTTGAGTTTCTGATACTCAGGCGTGCCTACCTTACTCGCCAAGATATCGCGAGCCTCGTCGGATAACTTATGTCCAGGAAACCAAAACTCACTCTCTATACGATCACGTAGACCTTTTTTACCCGCGTCGATCTTAAAGCCCGCTTTGTTGGCTTCGGCTACCCAGAAAGGCTTAGCCTGTGTGCGCCATTCTTTATAAGCTTCTGCGATCTCCGGAGCAGGCGTGAGTAATTGTTGATTCTTGTATTCGTTATACAGATGCGACCTTAGCTTGTTTGCATCAGCATAGTTAAGCTTCGTGATCGTCAGCCCCAGCGACCGAGCCTTACCAAGCATTGCGTCGGCGGTGTTATAGGCCCGAGTCATTGCACGACCGACGGTTTCATAAATGCCACCGCGCCGTGTGATCTGGTCAATCTCGCTGAGGGTTTTGTCAAGGCCAGCTTTGACAGCTTCTTTAGCTTGGCCCACTGTAGGACGTTGATAGCGGATGTCTTTACTCAGCGGATCAAAGGTGCCACGATTGGCTGTAGCGGATTTGACTTGTTCAGGATTGAAGGCTACATAGACTGTATCTTTACCAGAACCAAAAATAACGCCATCGTGACCTTGAGCTTTTAACTGCGGGAAGTAATCACCCAAAGCTTTTTTGTAGTTTGTAGCGTAACGAATAACGTCAGGCCAGACTTCAAATATTGCGGGATTCTTAAGAGAAACATACGCAGGAATAACGCGAGATGCGGTATTTACCTGTTGCATTTTCCATGTACCCGGAATTTGTTTATAGTCCATGCTATCATTTTGCATGGCGTAACTAGACGCGCTCTCAGTATCTGGAGTAAACCAGATACCATTTTTGTTACCTTTGAATGAGTTAAAGTCAACGTCTTTAGAAGTCCCATGATAAACCGTCAAAGGCTTCCCATCAGCATCGACAACCTTACTCTCGCCGAACCAATTCTTAAACGCGGGAGTCTCCTGTTGGGCACGTTGATAACGTATGTCAGGATTAGCTGTATCAAAGGTGCCTTTGTTTCCAAGAGCACTCTTAATCTGTTCAGGTTCAAAGGCAATCCAAACTTTATGAGGCTCACCAGAACCATAACGACCAGACAATCCGCCAGTATGAGTTATGCCATCATAACCCATAGCTTTTAGAATTTCATTAGCATAAGTTTTCCCTAGATCATTGCGTTCAAATGAACGAGACAAGGCTTTATACAAAGAACGACCGTCAATATTCTGGGTACTCTCTGATCTCTCAAGCCTATCAAAATCTATCCCTAGATATTTATCACCAAATAACTTAGTAGCAGTAGCATCCATCTTCTCAGCTATCGCTGACCAATTCTCAGGCATAGCATCAATGTCAAATGCATTCTTAATGCTTGCATATAAAGGCATTACATTAGGTTGAGAATCAGCTTCATTATACATGTCTATACCACCATCTTTGTTTGGTACAAAGATAGAACCATCTATCTCATCGGCAGTAAAACCTTCTTTAACTGCTTGTTCTTTTGCTTGCTTTATCTGCTCAGACATCGAAAGATTTTCATCTGAACCAAACTCACCTGTAACATCATCGGATTTTAATCCTTTAAATGAATAACTTTTTTCACCACCTGCGACATCTTTAGATTCAGTTGTATAAATACCCGGACCGTATAAAGCTCTTTCGTCCAGAAGACCTTTCTTGAATTCTGAAATATCTGCTCCGGTGCCATGATAAACAAACTTAGGCTTTCCTTCAGCATCGACAACTTGGCTCTTATCAAAGAATGTTTTAAACTCAGGTGTCTCTTGCTGTGCACGCTGTAATCTTTCTTCTGACCCCATAACGCCACCACCCTTCGCCACAGCAACACCCTTCCAAGGCACATTCTCTGTAGTCGCATAGTGCATCCAATCCAGTGCATCTTCAGGACTCATCTTGCCTGTGGCTATTCTTTTAACATTTGCTTTGAACGCAGCAAACCAAGCGCGCAACTCGCCGCGATTAACCTGAGGCATCTTCTCGCCGAACGCCTGAATAAGACCTTCTTCAAGTGCAATGTCGTTAGCTTGTTCTTGTGTGATCTTGCCCGCCCGAACTTCTTCAGCCCGCGCCGCAAGCTCTGCTTTATATGCAGGAGAGTCAAGAGCAGTGTCCATCAGCGACCGACGCATTCCCTTGTTAGTCACGCCCTTAAAGATATCGTGACCGATCTCGTGAATGGCTGTATCAGCCGTGGCCATAAACGGATTGATTCGCATAACGCGATTGCCGTTTTTATCAGTCATGAATAGACCGCGCACTTCTTGACCGCCCTCTTCTGTAAAGGCCCGCTCAAGCTCAATCTTCAAGCCACGACGATCAGCAATCTCATGGGCAAAGTCAATATCTTCTTGCGTGATACTGTTTGACGCTCCCTCTCCGCGAGAGAATCGTTTGTTGATTCCGTCGTAGATTTCCTGAGCCGCGTCTATGTTTTCCTGATTGCCACTTTGCTTAGCCTCATCTAATAGATCCTGCGCAGCTCTAGCGTCTTCCGACAACCCAGCTTGAGCAGGTTGTTTCTGTGCCGTCGCAGTATCTACCGGAGCTTCTAGTTGTTTGAAAGCTCTATCAAGAGACTCTTCAGCTTTATCAGCTATAAGGTTTTGACGCTCAATAGGTTCAACCTCAATGAAGGGCCGTTCAACAGCCTGAGGCTTTCGACCAACACCTTCTGCTGGAAGATAAACTTCCAAATCAGACAAGGGTTGATTAAGCAAAGGTTGATTAAGAGTTCTGCCTTGTCTAGCTTCTTCAGGTGCATTAAGCGCAAGCATCTCACCGCCACCTTCAGGACCACCTTGAGTAGGTGCTAGGTCAGGGCGATTACGAGATGCGCCAAGATCAGGCCGCTCAGTGCGAGCATTCTCTGATGAGTCTGTGAAGCCCAACTTGCGACCTAATGCTGTGGGCTTGTTGAACAAAGATCCAAGTGCAACGTCTGCCGCGAATCGAGGCACAGAGAACTCTCCGCCCTGTGACATATCGAGAAGCTGACCCGCCGTCGAGCCAGCCACGTTAGCACCTACATTGATAGCAGGTTCAAGGAAGCCGGGCTTGGATAGAGCTTCTCGCAGAGTTGCAGTGCCTGGACCAGCGGTAGGCCGCAACAAACCACTCAGTCCTTTAACAGACGGACGCATCGTTAATGCGTTAGGTGCGAAGCCACCTAGATAAGAAGCAACAGGCTGATCTGTCTCAGCTCGCTGCATCTCCGCAATAGCCTCAGGAGCATAGCGTTCAAGCCCCGCTTGCTGCAACTTGCCAGTGCCATAGCCACCAAGAAGACCTGCACCCAGCATTAAAGGAATACCAATCGGAGGAGCAGATACCGCAAGCGGCATAAAGGGCGCACTAGCCGCCATCGCACCGCCTGTGGGCAATAGATTACCAGCAAACGAAGTAAGTCCTGCGCGAAGCGGAGACATTACTTCTTTCTTTTCGGCAGGATTCTCAAAGATATTACCCTGATCATCTACATCGTAGACGGTCGGATCATATCCGTTATTTTTTAGCCACTGATATTGTGCTTGTGTCATGATCTTATGAGTTAATAGCCCATTGGAGTAGCAATGCTTGGATTACGCAGGGGATTTCTACGCGCACGTTCTTCCATGCGCTTGAGCACTTCAGGATCTTGTTGTGCACCAGAATTAAACAATAGCTGATTAAGACCCGTTGCACCACTACGCAGAGGATCCATAAAGGATTGAACACCTTCACCAACAACTTCTCCAGCACCACGCATAAAGCGAGGAACGATAGCGGTATTTTCAGGCGCAGGCGCAGGCGGAGGCGTTTTGACAATAGGCTTATTAGTAAGTCTATCAACCTCTATATCTCCGTCAGTACGACCGGGAGGTTTAGAACCTTCACCTGTAAGCATACGGAATTTTGCAGGACGACCGGGCATCTTATCAGAAATTCGCATTACCTCAGGTTCAAACACAGCAAGATCTCCTTCAGGAGTTTGGAACATTCCTGTGTTACCTATAGGACTATAACGAGGTGGCTTAATTGCACTCTCTCGAATATCTAACTCACGATCTTTACGCCTACCTTCTTGTTCATCAGATAGAGCCTTACGAACCATGTCTTCATCTTTAAGTACAGCTTCGTTGCCTTCTCGAACAAGCCCAAGATCAATAGCATTATTGCGCTCAATCTCATCTTGAATCGCTTTATCATCTAAGCGTTTCTGCTCAGCGGCAAAACGAGCATTAGGACCTTTTTCACGTAGGGCAATTTCATCTTCAAGATCTTGTTTACGCTCAGCCCGTTGCTTAGTTCTGGCAGTCTCAGCTTTCCACTCAGCACCCTGTGCTAGCTGGGCCTCAATATTCTTTCTATTCGCAGGATCGCCTAGAAAGCTACGAAAAAATCCTGAGGGTTTATAAGGTACATTCTCGCCACCTATTGGCTTAGTAGAATCAAAAGCCTCGTTAGCTTTAGGGTTTCCGACAAGAGAACTAAGAAGCCCCATGATAGAATTTTCATCATAGCGTGCTCCGCGACCTTGATTAGCTATAGCCTCTTGACGTTCCATTCCCATCTCTGGCGTAGACTCGCGCTGAGACGCAATGTTAATAGGCGCATTAGGATCAGTGATCTGCGCGGGTCCGGGACTGTTAGGATCAATATCCTGATTACCGTAGATATCAGGCATCATAGGAGCGTTCGCTTCAGAACCAGATCCTAGATCTCTCAAAGCAACCTCACGCGCACCGGGAACGCCAGCGACGATCGCGGCTGCCCCAGCGGCTTTCCTTGCAGCGCTATCAGGCACAAGCTCTCGATACATAGAGAGAGGTCTTTTCCTAATGGAGTTACGATTAAACATCGGTATAACTGAATTGGTAGCCATAAATCAGAGAGGATAGAGTCCAGAGTTCCAGACACCTGCAGCGAGCCGCAGATTCATTACGTCGTTAGGAACACCGGCGCGAGCGCCCATGTCTTCCCAAACTGCAAAGTAGAGATTGGTCACGGGCGCAAACACCCAGCCCATTCCTTGGCCATGCACGTAATACTTTGCGTAGCTAGTGACGGGCTTAATTAGAAAGGTGTTGACCAAACCGCGCACGATCGAAGACTTCTTCATCAGCGGCACCAAGAAGCGGCTCATGCGACGATAGCCTTCGCGCTTTTGCAACGAGTATTCAAGATCACGAAGCACACGAACTTCATTAGGAATGTTCTCCCAGCCATAGTAAGCCTCTGCAAAGGTCCAGCAGCAAGCCATCTTAGAGATGCCGCCAGCAGCACTAACGCCCTGCGTGAGCGCATCGAGTGCATCCTTACGCGACGCATTGATTTGATTCTCTTGCTGTCTCATTTGAGCAGCATTGCCAAACAAGTTCATGCCCATCGCGTTAGACTCCTGTCCAACCTCACGCGCACCACCAGTACGTTGTTCGCCTTGATTGATCGAAGGGCGACCAGTCGTAAGCTGGAACGTGTCGATCTTAGACGACAGAGGCTGCACTGCGCCCGTGGCAAGCTGAGCTGCATTAGCAATCGCACTCTGACGCTGCTGCTTTCGAGCCTCACCTGCGCCACCGAACGCCAGCGCATTAGCCACGGTCGAAGTCGCCGTCGGCGTAGCGCCAGTGCCACGTGCATAGTTCTCCCGTGCGAGAGACCTATCAATCTCAGCCCGCTCGGCTCCGCTCAAGCCAGCGTTGGGATCAGTCAAAGATCCCTGAAGCTGTTCGAGATTCTGCAGAGCCAACTCACGCGCACGATAAGCTTCAGGATCAGCTTCTTTCTGCGTGCGCATGGCCTCACGAACGAGGTCACGGCCGGTGCCGCTCACGATACCGAGATCAGTCTCAGCCTGAGCCTGTGCATTCTGTCGCGCTATGTCAGATCCAGTCTTTGCAAACTGAGGCCCATACTGACGATAAAGATCCGCGTTGAGCTGCTGCTCTCGTGGCGAAATCTGCTCACGCAAAGTCTGCATCGCAGGCTCATAAGACTGAGCCGCTTTGACTTGATTCTGAATCAGCGGAATAAGGTTATTCGCATAAGCCTTCATTACCGAATCCATCGACTCCTGCGTGCCGGGAGCAGGCGAGCCTCCGTTACGATAATATCCCAGAGGAATATCATTGTCGACTTCAAGACGAGAAGATTCCCAGACCAACGTGTGGCCGAGAACTATAGAGAGATTGATCTCAAATGTGTTCATTATTCGATAAATTCAGAAAGTTTATACTGTACGTTTTGCTTACTCTTACGCCGCGCACCACTCACAGACCAGTCAGGATAAAGATCAGTCCATGCGTTCACAGCTGCGCTTAAAGAACCGCGATCGCCAAGGATAGTTAAGATGTGAATGTTCTTTCGATCGTGATCTAGCTCACACCATAACGCGATCAAAGGAGTTTCATTATCTTTCTCTATGACAAAGAGTTCACCATCTTTACCATTCAAGACACGGTCACAGTGCATCACGACATCAAGGTCAGGAGAATCTCCAAACGCAGCCTTGCGGCCGGGATGATTAAGCACCCAGTCGAATAGCTTTATGGCGTTAATATGTGAGCTCATACTGGTTGAAAATATCTATCCAGAATTGCGCCAGTTGATGTTTTGCAAACAAACTCCACAGAGAGCTTGCTCACTGCGGCTTCCCAATAGGCTCCTTGAGCGGCCGACGCAAAGCTTGATTGAGGAATGGGAGGATTATGGACGGTAGTAAGAGCCTTGCCGCCAGCACCGCTGATAAGAACGGGAAGCCCATTCCAGTTAAGGCGTTCAACCAGAGCAGAACATCCAGCCAAGAGAGCAGTTGCGCCCCAGTCTTTAAAGGGCACAGCTTGAATAAACAACAGATTTGCGTTAGTATTCGTAGCGCTATAGAAGTCATTGCCGCTAGTGAAAGGCGGTTGATGCACGACAACCCATTTGTGTTTCTTTGTGCTATTCGCGAGAGCATTCTTGAGCCACTGGAACTGTACGCTATCTGCGATCGTCAACCCCGGCGAGACAAGATTGTCGATCTCAGTCTGGACCATACCTGTGTCATAGCCTGTGTTGATCAGGAAGATATCAACATACTCAGACGTGTACTGGAAGTAACGTACGTGTTGTTGATAGTTAAACAACGGACTCGCTGCGGCAGCATCATTGTCAAACTGACCGGGCACGAACAATAGCTTATCTCTGACGGCATCCCAGAACGGCTTAATGGTTTGAGCCAATGCCGCAGCGGTGCCTGCTTCATAGCCTACTATAGGCATTCCGTAGTTGTGATTGCCCGTGCCGATAACCTTCGTCAGGCCGTTGATAGCGCGGATCTTAGCGTTGACGGCTTTACGTTGCGACACCTCAGTCAAGGTAAAGGTGGGCGAAATAGCACCACCTACGATATCAGGAATGCCATCGTTGCCTATGATCGCAAAGGTCTCATAGGAGATAGATCCGATGATGCCGAACGGATTAACCTTAGGCCACACTCCAGCCTGCTGTACTTCAGCACTTGCAGAAATCAACAAGCCATCCGTGTCAAACCGAATCATCACGCCCACGCGATCACCTTCAGGCGCAATGTCCATAAAGTTAATCTCGGCGGTCGCAAACACACCATCAGTCAAACCTCCGTTATAAGGAATGCTTACGGACGACTTAGAGTTAAACGGCAGCGGATTAATCGTTACGACTTTGCGGTTACAGTATTGCCCATTAACATACAACGAAGCTTCTACTGTTCCGCCAGCAGCCACACCGTTAAAGCCCAGCCGCAACATCTGTATCTTAACGCTCTTGTTGTCATCAGCCGGTACAACCTCAGATCCATACAACGTAACAGTTGCTTTCTGTTCAGATCCAAACAAACGGTAAACCCTGGTCGCCGTCATGAAGTAAGTATCTCGCGTACCGTTATCTAACGTAGAAGCGAACTTTAATATGGTTCCGACGCCGGGGTAAATATCAAGAGAGACAAACTTCTGGAGCAGCATATCATACCACAGAATGCCATTGCCATAGATCGTCGTGACTGCGAACAACGCATAGTTATCGTGCGTGCCTGTGGCCGCACTCGTCTGCGTTATGCCGTCAATAAGCGAATTGATTGGACCGCTAAAAGGCGCATTCCGACCCTCAAATCGGAACTGCGTGATCCCGTTAAAACTCCTGATTCCAGTGTCATGAACAAATGCCACATCCCCTAGCACGTCCACAACAGAATCAGGATTTAGCGGCCCAATCGAAGTAATGCTCTGATTGCGGAATGTAGGTTCCGCATAGATCAGATTGTTATAGTCTGGATAGACTAAGAAAGATGAGTTCTGAGTGCCAACGAAGAATCCTCCGTCATTGGCATTCAGCGGCGCAAGACACGTTACGTTGTTATAGTCGACGTTCGTGGCCATCGCCAACGCTCCGCCCTCTGATTCATTCGCTGATGTCTTGTCGCCGGTGGGCGTGACTGCGACAACGAAGTTTAAGGGCGCTCCAGTAACTGAGCGCACGATTTGATTGCGCTTCGTAAATTCGTTGGGCGTGAGAGTCTCCGCCGCAACAGCGTAAAGAACGCCGTTATAGAACATCGGAAAGTTTGCAATGGGAACATATTCAGGAACGCCTATCGACCAAGTTAAGTACGTACCTGTCACGCGAGAACTGCCGTCGGGAAAGATAATCCACGGTTGCGATGTTCCATCCATCACAACGAGCGCAGAAGGCGTAGCTCCGACAGCACCGCCGAGTGTGAGGGTGCCGGTCGATGAAGTGACTGAGCGGGTAAAGTTTACGGTCGACGAAGGAATAAGCGCAGTAAAAACACGAGGCGCTGTAGAGCCCATCGTGAAAGACGGTATCAACTGCCACGTTCCGTTTGTCAACTTATAGAATGCCTGACCGCCCGCAAACCCCACGAGAAGACTTCCGGCGGCCGTAATGTCTTGAATGTTTCCGCCAACGGAAAGGTTATTGGTAACGTCAAGAGGAAGATTCACCGCCTCTACGGCATTCTTTCGAACACGCGCATTGATGAGAATCCAGTATTCATCTTGTTTCAGCTTCGTGATGTCCGCTAGCTGATTGATTCCGCCAAGCCAATTTGTTTTAGAGACTATCATATATTACGAACTCCTCCCATAGCAAACGTATAAGTCGGGAACATAATCGCAGCATCTTGCGTAGCATGGCGCTCTGTCTGAATCATCAGCTCAGTGCCGCTCTCAAGATTCTCGCAGACTTTCTTACAGATAGTCTCAAACATATCTTTGCTCGCACTTGCGACATCCATCTTCTCTTTCTCCATCGCATAGATATACTTGACAGCATAAACCAACGCCTGAATAAGACGCTCGTCGGTCCAGATCGAATCAATATTGACGAACGGAGAGAACCGTTGCTTGAAGAGAACCTCTACGCAATCTTCGCCCACAATGAAAGGCGTGCTCGCATTGTAGTCCAAGATCTGAACGCGCAGATTAGACGCATAGAGTTGGTTATTGGGAATGCGTCCGATCTCGCCTTGAGTTGCGCTGTTGAGAATAATAACGTCGCTGTTGGTGTAGCGCGATTTCTTGATCGAGGTAATGCCGAATGGGCTTTCAGGCTCGAACAGATTGACTGTGGACTTGACAGTGTCGCCTACGTTAAAAGTGAGGATCTCTGTGACGTTGGCCGCGCGAGAAGTCTGACCGTTCACGATCACGTCAAACGGTTGCGTCTCGGCCGCATTGATCTGAAACGTCAAAGGCCCTGCGTTTGTCAGCGGGGTATGCAACGGCGTAGCTTGAATCTGCCGCCATTTAAGATAAGGCTGCGTCCAAGGCACTCCATGATAGCGAGGACGCATATCAGTGAGAGTGATAAGGCGCGACGAATCATGCCACCGCACGCCGCGAATCGCACCTACATACCACGGAAACGTGATGACGTGGTAATTGTTGTCGACGCAGAAGAACTGCTCAAACACAGAGCCGGGCAGATCATACTGGTCA
>Ga0209353_10001383_pt1 | contig 13784 bp, 12 predicted proteins | sample LauGreSpBDMM15SD_2_FD_187561 | JGI IMG/M metagenome (GOLD analysis project Ga0209353, IMG submission 187561) | Freshwater lake microbial communities from Lake Michigan, USA - Sp13.BD.MM15.SD (SPAdes) (version 2) | ecosystem: Environmental > Aquatic > Freshwater > Lake | place: Lake Michigan...
GAATAGGCGATTAAAAATTCATACATACCCATTTGTAACCTCCCCCCTAATTCAATAGTTGCCGGTTCAATTTTTGGTATGTTAAAAAGTTTAAATATTCTTAACTCATCGTAGTTTATACAAGTTGTTGTGATATTGTCATCACAAGATACATTTTGGTCATTGTATCTACCTGCGAGTAATTCAGTAATATTTATGTGTCTTGGTGGATTGTTATTATCAGAAAAATATATGTTTTTGCCACATTTCTCATTTTTTATTACAATCTTTTTTATAGGGTAGTTTATGTCAAAATTAAAACCAGATCCTGGAGTAAATGGAACACATAGGTTTGTATTAACATCTAGATGACCATCTATGTCTGTGAGTAATGTTGTATATGTTTGTAGTGGTGCTTGTGTTAAAGTCTCTAGTGGGTCTGATAGTTGGTTTACTTTGTTACAGTTATCACAGTCTACTAGTACATCTGATATGTCATTAGTATTTTGGTTATCCTCTATAACGCCAAATTCCCCTACGTTTGTAGAGGGATTTACTAAAAAGAAGAATGTAGAGTTTGAGTCAATATCATTTTCAAATCCAATTACCTTAAAACCTGCTTTAAACCTAGAGGCTAAAATATTAGACTTTTCGTTTGTTAGGTTTAGGCTATTGCCAGATTCGTTTTCTATATTGGCATTAAAGGCATGTGTGTACTCAGCTTCTGTTAATTGTGATGGATGCGTATCCTTCACCATTCCTGTCTTAGCAGAACTTAAATTTATTTTCTTATTCTGTTGTTGTGCCATTATGGTTTAATTATGTATTAGGAAACATTCTTTCAAATCTGTTTGTCTCTTGTATCATTTTCATTTTTAACTTATCTTGCCAGTTTCTTCCAAGACCCTCAAATTTAACTTGTGTCATTGCAAGTGTAAAGTATTCTCTTTCTTGCTGCTTTATATAAGTTAGTTTATTTATTAGATTGACATCATCATCATTCATCCATAAACTTTCTAGTATTTTTCTTTTTACAAAATACATCAAGTATTCTTGTAAACTTACTACATCTGGTATGTAAAGATCTCCAGATTCATCTGATGGTATTGCATTATACTGCATGTATATATGCCCCCTATCAAAGTTAGTCTGTATCTTATTACCAAGTATGTTTATTTCATGCTGTGCTGAGTGTGTAAGCTGCGTTTGTAAGTTCTTGCAGCCTGGACTGCAATATTCTTTTTTTATGCCCTTAGTGAGCTTTAAAATAACTGGGTTTACGTATCTAAAATTTATAATAGTATTATTATAATACTTTTTTTCTATAATCTCTTTGTAGCTTGTTTTAGTATGTGAGTTAGATTGATTGTCCCATGTATAGGTGTTCTCTATCTTTTGTGTGTAGTACTGTGAATCTTGTACATCTTGTCTAGTCCCCTTTTCAAATTCGTGACTATCTTGTGTACACTTTACGGCCAAGTGTAAACTCCAGAAGTCTTCCGGTAAATCAACTTGCCCATTTTCAACCTCTAATACTTTTTCTGTGAGGGTTGTTATATTGGCACCAAATCTTTTTAATTCGCTCTTTATCCATAGATTAACTGACCTGTAGTCAATAAGCCCGGATTCATCGTACTGTCTTAAATCAGATAGTATTTCTGCTATTAGTTGCTTTCTGGTCATTTTTAGTCAATTATGATATACGTCCAAGATTCTGCATTGTATGCTATCCATACTCTTGTATTGTTTGGTTGAACTACTATTTGTCCAATATAGTCTGGAACCATTCCTAAATTATAAGGCGAATCCTCTATAACTAATGGTCTAACTTGAGTCTCTAGTTTTAAGACTCTTATAAATAGTTTTTTAATGTTTGATTTAACTTCTAGTAGTGTCATAGTCTGTATTTTTTATTATAAGTCGTTGCCTTTTTTTCTTGCCCTCCCGAAGAATAGCGATGCATTAAATGTATATTTTTTACCGGCTTTTAGATTGTCGCAAAGCAACTTTTTTACTTTTCTAGAAAAACTATAATCAAATACCCATGATTTGAATATATTGTCTTTTTCTATTGGTACAAAGGCTAAATTATATATTTTGTTATCTGTCCTTGGATTTAGTTTTATTGATCCGTCTACGGGGTTATGTGAGCTTCTGTTATCCATTTCTTGAATTACTCCAAAGTACCCCAATCCGTCTACAAAAACCCCACCTGATGTTGAAACTATCTTTTCTCCTACTATCTCATAGAACTTAGATACTATTTTTCCATGCTCGGTAAAATTTTTAATATCTTCTAAGTTCGCTAGTTTTGAATTATCTCTGTAGTATTGGTAAGCTTTGTAGTCTCTTAATGAAAAACTTCCTCCAAGATCTCCTATGGATTTCTTTCTTCCCCTACTTCTAAAAATATATTTAAAGGCCTCCTTAGTAAATGGTTTACTAGGTGTCTTCATACTTATTTCTCGTTACTGTTTAGGTTAGGATTTTCGTCAGAAGGTATTTGCTTTTTCATAGCTATCTCTTTTACTGTTTCTGCTACTATCAGTTCTTCTAGTTTGTCTGGCACTACAAAATCATATTCCCATAAACTTTTGCATCCAGGTGTGCTACAAGCAGATATATTATCAATCTCTTCCGTTTCTACTGTTAGTAAATATAGATTAACTATTTCTATTTCTGTGTCTAGAAGATAAAGATACCCATCTTTTACATAGTAGTTTATGTAGTCTGTTCCTGAAACTCTATTTTTATCTCTTCGGTATTGTGATGGAGTTGTTGCTTTAAATTCTTTTTCTCCATCTACTGTTGTTACCTCTTTTAGTGTGTTACCATATCTACTATAAATAAGTTTTGGTAATTTCTTTTTTGACTTCATAATAGAGTTGCATTTTCTAAACTCTATGATGTCACATTTTACAGACTCTATTCTTTCTACTTCAAAGCAGTCTAATGTGGTGTATATGTTATCTTCTCTAAAAAGACTTCTGTCATTAAGCTTTTGGGATATGTAGAACATAGATTTTTGTTTCCCAACATGTAGTATATATCTACGTGAAATTCTATCATCCTTGGATAATGAATTTAGCCCGTTTATTACTCTTGATGTAAATTCTGAATTGGTCACTTTTGTTCGATTTAAGTTTACAAAATTAGTTAAAAATTTTCTGTTTACCAAATTAGTTAAAAATTTAGAAAAGAAAAGGGGCCGAAGCCCCCTCTCACCCAACAGAAAAAAGAGGAAAACCAAAAACCTCTTATCTTTTATGCTTTTACTTTTCTAATAAAATACCACTTTTGATATTTTTTCATTTTGTTTAAATTTTTAAATTAATATTTATAGTTATATTATTAACAAGATTGAGCATAAGAAGCTCCACCACCTGAAGTACCTGGGATAAATAAACCATATTGACTTGTAACATTAAGTCTTAGTCTTCTTCCAGCATCAGTATATATTGTTCCTGTAAAATATAATGTATCAACTGGTTTATCATCAGTACCTTGTAAATTAGTAAAATTAAAGTCAACTATATTAGAGCCATCAACCCAATTAACAGTAGGAGATATATTGTATATATTTCCTCCTATTGATGAATATGAATTTATAATTATAGAAGTTCCAAAATTATCCACTTCTATAGTACTTATTGTCTCTCCATTTAATACAGAACTAAAATCTACACTTCCAGATGTTAGACTTTCCCAAGTATTGTTACCCATTGGATTTATATCGCTACTCCAGGTACCACAAATATTACCAGTTATAGGTGGACAAATCTCTTCCGTATTAGATAGAGTCGAACCATTAGGAAGATATGTAGAACCAATTGCACTTGCACAGAAATATTGTGGGGGGTCAAACATGCTACCAATAGAAATAGTTTGTGCGTCCCCATTACAATCAATATATAAAACTGATGGAAAACTCTCATCATCGCTAGAAGGAGCAGTTAAAGCCCATATATAACAAGTTCTAAAATTCTGACAGTCATTACTTTCAGATTCTATACGTTGCAAAATAGATGTATATGTACTTGTCTCATTTATTGGTATAACTCTTCCACCAGTAGTTACAAGATTACCACCTAACGTCATGGTTAAAAGAGGGTGGAAATTATTATATTGGATGCTTTCTGGAGGCCCCGATGTTGGGTCACCTAATATTCCTATATATGGAGGACTATAATCAAAGTTAAAATTCCAGTTTAATGCCCCATCAACATCATATGTTTCAATTACTTGACCATAAGGTATTGGTTCCCAAATATTTAAAGATACTGAATACTTATAAATAGTATTAGTATCAGTTGTTTCATACAAAACATCTTCCCATTGTGGATCGGGAGGAGGTAAATCACCAATGTCATTTATTAAAAAAGTAGTTGCCTGAGCTGTATAAGATAATACACGGGCAGTAGATGCTGCTGTGTTAATTATTTCACCAGGTAAAAATAATTTATAAAAATCAAATTCTCGTGATCCTGAAATTGCAAGTATCTGATAATAAGCACCTGGGTCTGCATCCCAATATTCGTTTCCTTCTGAATCATAGCCCCATGAACCCCCTTCGGAAGGTTGTTCTTCTCCATATGTAATACTATTCCAAGTACCGCATATGGTATATTCAATACAAGGCCATACTTGTACAGTACCATTCATTATACGGATAACATTTGTAGCACCTGCTTTCAGTTTACCTATTAAAGGTGTTATATTTCCAATTTTAAAACATGCCATTATAAAATTATATAAAGTGTTGAGGTCAATGGTGAAACTATAGCATCATATTCAGCTTGAGATAACGTTATTATTTGTTCTATTTTTGCTGAAGTTGGATAAATATCTGCAGTATTTTTAACAAAGTCTGCATCAACTATAGGTGTACCAGCACCTATAAGAGTTCTAATTTCTGCACCAGTAACGCCTGAAGCTAAAGTTGGTGTACCGCCTCCACTAAAAATTCCAGGTTCTGCAAATGATGTAAAACCTAATGGGTTATCTGCACGATAAGGTGTAAATCCAAGACCAAGTGTTACTTGAAGACTTGTTAAAACAAGTGCACCACTAAAAGTTAAGTTACCTGTACTAGTAACAGTACCTGATAATGTTAAACCACTTACAGTTCCAGTCCCTGATACAGATGTTACACCGGCAGTTCCTCCACCGCTTGCAGATATTGTTCCTCCTGCTATTGTTATGTTTGTTCCTGCTGTTATAACAGAGCCATCAGACATTAGTATTTGGCCTGGTACATTACCTGATTTAATAAATGAACTGGCAGTTATAGAAGTAGTAGTAACTGAACCTAAAGTTGTTACTTGTTGTAAATCTTGGCTCCCTGTACTTGTAGAGGTGTTTGTGATAGTGAAGTTTGGATATGTGCCTGTAACAGATACTCCTGCTCCTGCTGTAATAGCCACTGTTTGGTCTGGTGCAGTGTTTGTGATAGTAAAGCTTGGGTATGTTCCGGTAGCTGAGATTCCTGTACCTGATGTAAGTACTACTGTTTGGTCTGGTGCAGTGTTTGTTATTACATAAGGTGAAACAACTGTTCCTATTCCTGCTACTGATATTGAAGCTCCTGCTTGTACTTTTGTCTCGCTTCCGTCTATAGTAATGTTTATGTCATCTGTACCTTCTACTATAGATATTGCACTTTGTGATGATCTAATTTTTTTAAAGCTTAGGTTGACATTATCTCCAGTTCTTACTGCTTGTTTATAGACTCCTGCCCCGGTGCCAACATTTGATGCTGAATAGGTTATTTGGTTGGCTTGTATAAAACTTTTTAGTATTGCACTATCTACCCCAATTTGAATTTCTTTGTCGTTTGTAGATAGTCCTATAGTAATTATACCGTTTATTGGCACAATTGTTCTAATCTCTTTTCTTCCTATTCCGTCTACTCCTCTAAATACTCTAGTTCCAGTTCCTATGCTTACTAAACTAAAAGAATTGGCTAACTGCTCTGATAAATCACAAAGGTATGTATCTAGTTGGCCAATTACCTCTGTCATCAATGTCCCTTGCAGTATCTCTGTGCATGGGAGGTCATCTCCTGTATATTGTATACAATCTGTGCTAAGATCTTTTATTGGACATGCACAATCCGTTGGCACACAAGTTGTGCAAATTGTATTTGTTGTTATTGTATTTCCGCAGTTACACATTTTTATAGTTTTAGTTTGTTATTATTTATTCTTGTGCTCTCCCTAATCCAAGATAAGCTATTACTATATCTTCAATATAAGTGTTATCACTGCCCCAATTTGCATATTGTTCTTCTGTAATAGGGCATTCGCCAGTAGCTAAAATTTCTCCTACTTCTGTGCTTACTTCATAATAAGTGTAGCAATCTAAGTCTTTAGTACTTAGTATAACTGGTCTAACCATTATTCTAGTAGCTGTTTTTGCTGGTAAACCAAGTGTTATTGGTTGGATTTCAATTGTGTTCATGTTTTTTAATTTTTAATTTTTAATTTTTAATTTTTAATTTTACCAGCTTAATAATGCTGATCTTTTCCAAGTGTTAGTTGCAACACACACATAAATATAATCTGTTCCGTATCTTATATCTCCTACTGTTCCTGTTGCGTTTGCATCCGCAGGAGCTGTGTTTAAAGCGGTTAGTTTATATTGAGTAGTTTTTGTGGATCCATTTACTATTAACTTATCTAAAGCATTATTAGTGGCACCTCCTACTAAAGTGGTCCCATTTAATACTGTCTCTGTTATAAGCGAGTTGCCTATAACAACCTGATTATTTTTAGTTGTAAATGAATTATATCCTATGGCAGTGCTGTTAAAAGTATTAGCGTTTTGTCCTGCTCCTCCTCCAGCAAGTGCTCCAATAAAAGTGTTTTGAAAACCCGATATGAGATTTGTTCCTGCTGAGTAGCCAAGTGATGTATTATAGTTTGTTGTTGTGATAGAGTTAAGTGCATATCTACCAATAGCAGTGTTAAAATTTCCTGAGTTGTTAGAGAAAAGTGCATTTGCTCCAACAGCTGTATTTTGGTATCCTATAGTGTTAAGCCTTAGTGTTTCAGATCCAACAGCTGTGTTAAAGTTTGCTGAGGTGTTAGAGATAAGTGAGTCTATACCAATGGCGGTATTATTATCTCCATCTAAATTACTTTTAAGTGATTGTACTCCAATAGCTGTGTTTTTTAATCCAGTGGTATTTTCTAAAAGTGCATTTTTACCGGCTGCTGTGTTAAAGTTTCCACTGATGTTTTCTTTAAGTGTGCCTGCTCCAATAGCTGTATTTTCAAATCCTATTTGGTTTTTAAATAGTGCTTCTATTCCAATAGCCGTATTGGTATTTCCTATCGTATTGTTTCCAAGTGCACTTTTACCAATAGCTGTGTTTAAGATTCCTGAAATATTAGAAAAAAGTGCATCTTTACCAATAGCTGTGTTTTGTGTCCCTATTGTGTTATTGCGAAGTGCGTCTGCTCCAATAGCTGTATTTTGGAATCCTGCAGCGTTTTTACTTAGTGCTGCAGCTCCAATAGCTGTATTGTAATTACCTCCTGTGTTTAAAAATAATGAGTCTTTACCAACTGCTGTATTGTAGTCTCCATCTATGTTATTGTGAAGTGCATTTGCTCCAACAGCTGTGTTTTGAAATCCCTCTGTGTTTTCGTATAGTGCTGAATATCCAATAGCTGTATTAAAATTTGCTATTGTATTATTCATAAGTGTATCTTTACCGATAGCAGTGTTTTGTGTCCCTATTGTGTTAGATAAAAGTGCATTATTACCAATAGTTGTATTGAGTAAAAAATTTCCTCCTCCTTTACCAACAGTTATGTTATTTACGAGTAAGTCCTTAGTAAATGTTTTTAATCCTGCAATAGTCTCATTTCCAGTTTTGTGTACAACGTTAGCATCTAAAGCTAGGAATGCATCTTGTAAATCTTCTACACCTATTTCTAGAGCATCTATTTCATTTTGTTGTACAGCATTTTCTTCCTCTAATTGAGTTGTTCTAGTATTGTTACTTTGTAGAGATAATACAATTGCTTGTATAACTGCTGTTAAATCTTCGTTTGGCTCTATAAATAAATATGTAATAGCCTCTGGATAAAATATGCAATTTGTTGATGTGTGTATACCATTACAAGGATCTACTTGTTGGTTTAATATTGGTATGTTTGTTTGACTACATGTTGACATAATTACGGTGTTTGTGTGTTATCTAATAAATATTGTAATAATTCCCCTAGGGTGTTTATTGGTTGTTCACAAGCATCTACTATTCCAGATAAGTCTACACATTCTGTGATAATTTTATCACAAATTGCTTCGTTTTCTAAATAAGATACTTTGCTTTTTAAATCACATATTTCTTGTTCATATTTTAATAGAACATTCTTTACGATATTTTGCCCTTCTTCTTTTACATATGTTAGGCAATCATTACCTAAACTAGATAGATCAATCTCTGATTTTATCCCAACTACCGCCTCATATAAATCAGCGGTTGTTTCTTCTATTGTGATGCAATCCTGGTCTAGCAGTTCTGAAAATGCTGGTACCTCTAATTCATAGTAAGTACATGTAGCGTAGGTCTTTTCCCCACACATATGTTTTATTTTATTTCCACAATTTTTCATCCTTGTCCTTTATTAAGTTTTTTATAATTTTTTGAATTTTTAGAAATGGAAGTTTTAGATTTTGCATGGACCCCTTTTCTCCTAATCTTTATCTTTAGTTTTGCACTTCCCGATTCTACTGATTTTTTTGCCATTTTTATTTGTTTTTATTCATTATGTAAATTGTATAAGATAGAGTGAACCAATAACAGTTCCAAATGGGTTGGTTGCTACAGCTAAAGTGTAGAGCCATTTATTAGTAGGACCATTATAACTAAAAGTAAAAGATGATCTATTATATGTAGGAGTTCCTATTTTTAAAGTAGTCCATCCATTTGGTGCAATTGTCGTACTACCATTTGTTATACCAATAGCTAAAGTTCCGTTTGACCAATATAAATCATTTAGTACTGCATTTGGTCCTGCTGGATCAGAGATATTTGTACTAGACATGGCTCCATAAAGCCCGTTTCTATATCCGTTAATGGTACTGGTACCCCCAACTGTTAGTTGCCCACTAAAACCTGCACTAACCCAAGCACTTTTTGGTACTAATTGTAGAGCACTATATGAAAGCATACTAGTTGTATTTAAATTATACTTTGCTAGTGCAGCAGTTTTATCCATACATTGATTGGATGTTACAGATGATTGTCCAGATTTTAGAGTAAATCCTCCACCTTGTGCATCTGTAAAACTAACCATTTGATTTGCTAATAAATCATTCCAAGGCATTATTTCTCTAGTTGTTTTATTCTGTTTTCTAATTCTTGTATCTTTGCAACCAGGACTTCAATATAATTTACAGTAAGCATGCCGTTAGTATCTTCACTAACTTGGTCAGGATATGTTTTTTGAACTTCTTGTGCAATATATCCTATATGTATTTTATCATCTCGTCCATCCTTCCATGTAAATTTAACAGCGTCTCCATCTCTTTCAAGGACATCTTTTAATCTGGAGTCAGATGAGTTAAAGAATCCTGTTGCTGTTGCTGAACCAAGGAATGTGGCATTTCCAGATTGATTCAATGTAAATGTATTAACTGCTGAACTATTTTTAAATAAATAACCAGTACTATTAATTGCATTAAATTGATAAAATGAAGAATTACATGATATTGTACCTACGTTACTACCCAGGGAATCAAGACCTATGCTTGCAGTACTACTTGTAGTTGTAATTTGTAAATTGTCAGTAAATGTTTTACCGGTACTGAAAGTTTGTGCTCCATTTGTAACAACACCACCAAAAGATGCCGAAGCTGGTTGTAGATTTAAAACACTTCCAGTTATTGTAGCACCATTTGCATTTGGCACTGCCCCTATTGCTGATAATGTTATAGAACCACCACCCGATACAACTAAATCGCCACTTCCTAATATAGTAGTTCCGTTTATTGTTTTGATATTTGTTGCTGAAACTAATGTTGCTTGTTTTGTAGCTAAAGCATCAAATACAGCGTTTTGACTTGGAGCAGTTGCAGTTACTCCGTCTGTGATTGTTTGAACAACTTTTGCATCTGCAATAGTTTGAACTTGTCCAGCAGTTTGATAACCACTTGGATTTGATGCTAAGTAGTATGTATTAGTATCATAGCTAATAGTTCCAGCAGTAGATTTAACAAATCCTGTACCAGATAATAAAGGCTGACCCCCTAATCCTGTTAGTGTGTATGTTGGTATGTTTAATACGTTAGATATTAATGTAGCTGCTCCAGAAGAACCATTAACAGTTAAAGAAATTATCCTATTCGTATATGCAGTATTCCAGTTTCCACTATTGTCTGCAGCATATGATATTGTACCAGCGGTTGATTTAACTAGCCCTGTTCCACTTAAAGTATTTTGTTTTGTGTTTAAAGCTGTTTGTGTAGCAGTTGATATTGGTTTACCTAGGTCTGACGTATTGTCTACATTAGATAATCCCACCATTGATTTAGTTATCTCAGTAATTTTTTCAATATTTCCGCTAGTTGTGTTCCTTGTTATTATGTCATAGGCTCCGATGCTTGTTATTGGAGTATCAGTTAATTTAATTACTCCATTTAATACTGTCTCTGTTATAAGCGAGTTTCCTAAAACAACTTGATTGTTTTTAGTAGTGTATGCATTGTAACCTATGGCAATGCTATTGATAACGGTAGCTACCTGTAGTGATGTAATAAAATCATCTTGTGATCCAAGAAAAGTATTTTTAGCACCAGTTACAGTATAACCTGCTTTATAGCCGAGTCCTGTGTTATAATTTGATATTGTATTATCTTTAAGTGAGTCTACACCAATTGAAGTGTTATACGCACCACTAGAATTTGAGAAAGAGGCAAATCTACCGACAGCAGTATTTTGATAACCTCCAAAGTTACTTGAGAGTGCACTTGAACCAACTGCAGTGTTCCAATTTGCATCAGCATTATTTCTAAGTGCATCTTTACCAACTGCGGTATTTTCTTCTCCGTCAACATTACTTCTAAGTGCTTCGGATCCTATTGCTGTATTTTGAAAACCTATAGTATTATTCAAAAGTGTGCTTAAACCAAGTGCTGTATTGTTATTTCCTGTGTTTAGTTTAAGTGCTTCAAAACCTACTGCTGTGTTATAAATACCGACAAAAGGTATTGTAGGATTTACAATACTAGACTCTCCGACATTAGTTAAAAGAGCGTTTACTCCAATAGCTGTGTTTTGATAACCCCCAACATTATTTGCTAGTGCACTTTTACCTATTGCTGTATTATTGTTTGCGGTATTTACTTTAAGAGCATCTATTCCAATTGCTGTATTATTAACTGCAGTATTACCTATAGCTCCCCCTTTACCAATAGTTAGAGAGTTTACTTTTAAGTCTTCAACAAATGTTTTTTCTCCTGCAAACGTTTGTATTGTTGTTGTTACAACACCTCCGAACCCAATTGAAGCAGGTTCTAGATTTAGTACTGAGCCTGTTATTGTAGCACCGTTTAAGTTAGGTGTTACTCCAATTGCAGATAATGTTATTGTTCCTCCAGTACTAACTCCAATAGCAGTCCTAAAAGCTGCCGCATCTAAAAAGCTTACTGTATTATTTGCATTTGCTCTTAAAAACGTTATTGCATTGGGGTTTGCTGCTGTAAAAATATTTGATCCAACTGTAGTTGCACCTAAACTAGTCCTTGCTAATGGTGCGGTAGTTGCTCCTGTTCCTCCATTTGTAATGGCTAAAGTGCCACCTAATGTAATCATTCCAGATGAAGCTGTATTAGGGAATAATCCTGTTGTTCCTCCTGAAAATGTAGTAACTGCTGAAGTTAAGTATGTGCTATTATCATAAGTGATAACTCCGGAATTAGCTTTAACAAATCCAGGCCCTGTTAATTTATCTTGTTTCAATGCACCTAAAGCACTTACATCAGAAGTTAAGGCAATAGTTCCTGAAGCATTTGGTAGTGTATAGTTCCTATTGTTAGTTAATAAGTTTGCCTGGATACTTCCATATGTGTTATTGTTGTATACACTTATATTTCCATTTTGCATTGAGCCAGCAAGAAAACCATCACTGCCAGTGAATACAAAAATATTATTTTGTTTTGATATTGTTCCAATACCAACAATAATTTGGTCGCCTATATTAATGCTTCCTGCATTAAATGTTTTTATGCCATCAATAACTTCGTTGCCAGTTTTGTGGACTACGTTTGCATCGTCTGCAGGAGTGTATCCAAGCCATCCGGCAATAGTCTTATTTACCCATAGTGTTCCGTTAAAGCCTAATATATGGCCATTGACTGGAACTGTAGTTTTTAAATCTATGTCGTGTATCTCATCGAGCTCAAATCCGTTTTGTGCCTTGACAAATATCTCTCCGTTACTTATATTAACTCTTGTTACAATACCTATGAATACAAGATGTGCAGGTGCGTATGGTTTACCTATTAACCCATATATAAGATTACCATTGGTTCCTAACCATACCGGATCACCAATAACAGCGGTGCTTGTATTTAATCCTGCTAGTAAGCCTTCTGTAACAACGTTTGCAAAACCGTTTATAGCAACAGTTGCATCTAGTAATCCCATTGTTTTACTTGAAGTTGCCTCAGAATTGTTTGATGCCAAAGAGGCAAGCATATTTGTGCCATCTGATCCAGATATATAAATTGCTTGCCCTTTGTTTATTGCGACTGCTGCTTTTACTACATGTTGTACTTTAGCTGTTGGCAATCCTGCACCTATCCCTAAGTCTGATAGCAGTTCATTACCTGTTCTATATTTAATAAGACCTCCATCAGATACAAGGAATTTATCTGTATCTGACGTGGCACTAGGTATGCTATTGATAGTAGCAGTTCCTTTTACATCTAAGTCTGAATATATTTTTTGCGACATGTTGGTTTTAGTCTATTGGGTTATTAGTCAATTTTTTGAACTAATGCTCTTACTGGATTTGTTGGTGCAGTAATGAAGGTTACTGTAACCGAGAATGGGCTAGTTATTGCTCTAGCTATGTCTGCATAAATTACTTCCCCATTAACAGTATCAAACAATTGTACTATTACGTCTGATGTACCTAATCCATGTGCTACTGTTTGTGCACCGACTGTCGCTGTTAGTGTAACAGCGAATGAATCTGCTGCTGCTTGTGCTGCTACATATGATGCAAGTGTTGCAGGTGTTACAGCTCTAACTGTATCTGTTCCTGTATTTACCTCTGCTTGTGTTGCTAATTCAATAACTCCTGCGGCTGTTTCTGATGTATTGTTTGCTGCAATTGTAAAAGCTTTAGCTGTACCTGTTGAAGTATCTGTTATAGTTATTGCATTGCCTTGTGTAAGGGCTAAACTTGTTATAGTAGCATCTCCTGAAATAGGTATGTTATAAAAAGTTGTTCCATCATTTGTGAATGTCCATCTGTCTGTGGATTCATTCCATATTAATGATACATTTGCTATTGTGCCTCTCTCTACTTCGATACCACCATTTTCCGTTGGTGTTGCTCCAGTATAGTTACTATTTAATGTGATTATGTTATCAGCTAATAAAATAGTCTCAGTATTCACAGTTGTAGTAGTACCACTTACTGTTAAATCTCCAGATATTATTACGTTATTTGAGAATGTTTTGTTTCCTGCAAAAGTTTGTGTACCTGTTGTTACAACTCCTGATTCTGTGGCTGATGCTGATGGTATTGCTGGATATGATACGGCTGACATACCAACTCCTGTTA
>Ga0209353_10001385_pt1 | contig 13782 bp, 12 predicted proteins | sample LauGreSpBDMM15SD_2_FD_187561 | JGI IMG/M metagenome (GOLD analysis project Ga0209353, IMG submission 187561) | Freshwater lake microbial communities from Lake Michigan, USA - Sp13.BD.MM15.SD (SPAdes) (version 2) | ecosystem: Environmental > Aquatic > Freshwater > Lake | place: Lake Michigan...
AACTGAAGCTCCTCCTGCCGGTGCTCCTCCTGCCGGACCTGCTGGACCTGATGCTTCTTCGAAAGGACCTCCTTCTACTGCCGGACCTGCCGATTCTTCTACGGATAGTCCTCCTGCAGGTTTAGTTCCAGATGCATTGGCAGGTGCAGCTGTTGGCGGTGAATTTCTTAACATGCAAGGCGGCGGTAAGAAGAAAAAAAAGAAATTCACCCACAAGAAACCGCAACGCATTAATATTAGCATTAATGTCGGTAATGATAATAATATAAGTGATACAAGTAGTAGCAGTTCATCTTCAAGTAGCAGTGATTCTGACGACGAATCAGAAGAAAATGATAATAAAGTGGTGGTAAGACATAAGAAAAAGGGGGAGAAAAAAAGACATTTTACTCGGCGGAAGCATAATGTAAGCAGTGAGGTATAAGAGTATAATCAAGTAAACTCTTTACAAAGACCGAACGTTTTACGATGATACGGCGTAATACCATGTGCTCTAATACCGTCCATATGTTTTTTCGTACCGTACCCTTTATTTTTCAAGAGGTCGTATTTAGTAATGAGTGATGGATCAGCAGTACACAGTTCGGCAATATATTCATCTCTCGCGACTTTGGCTAGAATTGAAGCAGCGGCAATACATGAATAAGCATTATCACCGCCTTCAATACAGACATGCTGGACCCTTTCCTGTTTAGTTTCACTTTTAAGAATAAAGGGGGTAAAATCATTACCGTCTACTAACAAAAGGGGGGTGCCCTCCCACGTCCCCCATTCTAAATGGATTAATGATTTACCTATTACTCCATTTTTGACATCATAATTTAAAATATGATTTATCGCCCTATGCATCGCCCGATGTGTCGCATTACGAATATTTATTTCATCTATCTCTCTTTCATCGGAATATGCAATGGCCCACGCTATTGCTTTTTCTTTAATATAAGCCGCCGCTGCTTTGATTTTCTTTTCGGAATGAAACTTTTTACTGTCTTTCATCAGAGCATGATTGAAATCCTCCATAGAGGACGGTAAAACAACTGCGGCCGTATAGACCCGACCGATCATTGGACCTCGTCCGGCTTCATCGACACCAATCTCTCTGATAATATCGTTTGCTTCCGTATCGTTTTTATCGGTTGCTTCGCTTACATCGGTTGCTTCGCTTACACAATAAGAAGTTTTCAACATCCTTTATTATCTACTTTGATACTTTTCTTTATTTCCAATAAACCCATTTCAATTTTCTTATAATATTTTTCCACGCATAATCTATATATGTTAAAATTCTTGAAAAAAATAAAACCCATTTATATCATTTTAGGATTATTCGTCGTCGTTATAATCGTTTCGGCTTTAGGAAGTAAAACAACAGAAGGCATGGCGAATCCGACCAATGAAATGACTTTAAAAGCCTATGAAGAAGAAGAAGCTAATGTTATGAATAATATTGGGACATTTGTTTTCGCACAAGATCCCAGCTGGGATAGCGATTATACTTTTTTGAAGAAAATATCAGACTATTTGAGGAAAATAGCTTATGTTGACAATTCTTCTAATACCGCTTTTATAGCAGCTATGACAGAACTTATGAGTATTTCTAATCCTATCACACAGTCCGATGTAGATGCTGCCAAAGCTGTACTTGATAAACAAATTGCATTGTTAACTAGTACGGACGACAAGAATACTATTAATGCTGATATCAGTAAATTAGTTAGTATAAATAACAGTAGGATACCTTTATTAGACTTTAGTTTAAATGAAAACAAAATGTTACTCGATACTAACACTGTAAGTGGTACCACCACGACAACTGTAAGCGGTAGCAACACTGTAAGCGGTAGCAACACTGTAAGCGGTAGCAACACTGTAAGCGGTAGCAACACTGTAAAAGGTAGCAACCCTACAACCACAACTGTAAGCAACAGCAACCCTACAACCACAACTGTAAGCAACAGCAACCCTACAACCACAACTGTAAGCAACCCTACAACCGGCAGTACTTCTAATCCAACCGATGCACAACATACAATAACTAATGAACACTTATTTGTGTCATTTAATTTTGACGGCATCGATCTAGGCAGTGACGTGCCGGCATGTTTGCCAGGCACTTCATTACAACCAAATAACCTATGTTGTAAATATAATTACGAATATACACCTAGTGCGGATGGAAAACGCGCAACTTGTGTGCCTATTATGAATAGACCTATTAGTAATAATAATCAAGATATTGATGATTTTGAACAAGGTTATATGAGAGGCTATGATTCAGCTTCTAGAGAGTATCGTCAAAAACGTTATAGAGATAGAGATGACTATTTCAATAAAAAACCTAAAACCACTACTACTACTACTACTACGAGACCTTTAGTTTCTCCAGACGATTGGAAACAACTCTATTTGAATTCTTTAATCCAAAAACCTAAAACCACAACCTCTTTAGTTACTCCAACCTATGGCAGCTTATTAAATCAAAACTCTATCTTATTAGATACAGGAGATGCTAGCTCAGGTACAGGTGTGGGAGTAGGAAAAAGCACTGCAGGTACAACAGGCACAAGCGTAGCAGGTACAAGTAAAAGTAAAATTATAGATACTGCTAGTTATAATATTAGTCAAGGGCCAGTACAACAAGGACCATCAAAAACCAGCGACGCATATCTTTTAAATAACTCGCAAACGGCAAGTGGAAATTGTCCTGTCGGCGGTTGTAGCACGGCCGGTTCTTCACCGAACAATTGCAGACCAGCCCCTGTTCCGCCATGCCCGCCTTGCGAACGGTGCCCTGAAGCCGCATTTGATTGTAAACGAGTGCCGAAATATAATAGTGCAGCAAATAATCAATATATGCCACAACCGGTGTTGTCCGATTTTAGCCAATTCGGGATGTAATTTGGAAATATTTTTCTGTAAAAAATATTTCCAAAGTGTATAAAATATCATGTTTTCATGCGAAACCATAATATTTTACGATAAATAAATTCGTGTTAAAGGTGAAACCATGATATTTTATATAAATTTAGCGCCGACGATGAGTCTTACCTTTTTGACCACTTCGCTTCGCTCTTTTATGTGTTTTCCTTCCCTTTCTTCTCTTGCCGCCTGCTAAGTCTGTAGTATTCATGCCTGTAGTATTCATGCCTGTAACATTCATGCCTGTAACATTTGCACCCGTAGAATTCATGCCTGTAGCATTTTCACCCATCGCATATCCAGCTACAGTGGGTAATACGTGTGTAAATAAAATCGGTAGAATATGATCTCGTACAAAAACCGATGCGAACATAACTCCGACACCTTTAGCAGCTGTCTTTGCGGACTCTACGACCGCACCAGCACACGGTGCCATTACTTTTGAAATTAAATGACCAAGCGCCGCAGAACGACCCGTAACAAACTGAGCTCCATAATATTGAAATTTCGCATTTATAGTATCATATAAACTTTGGCTTAATTTTTTATTAGTTCTATATTGTTCGACAATTAGTTTCATGAGATCAGGTGTAAGAGGAGTGCTATTTTTCGCTGCAAAGTCTTGTAAATATTTAAATTCCTCATCAGTTAAAACCTCTAATTCTTTAGCTAAATTATGAATTTCAGCCTTTTCAATAATTTTATTACCTTTCTTTTGAAAATAATCAACGACTAAATGTCGTAATGAATCATTACATAGTTCCGCTTTTTTTTCCTTTGCCGTGAGATACTCATCATCACCTTCTTGCATTATTAATAATAATTCAGACGGAGTAAGGGCTCTTTCTGCCCTTTCAGCTGCTATCATACGTGCTGATTTTTCATCAGCAGCTAGTTCAGGATCGTGCGGATATGGTCTCTCAAAACCAGACACTCTATGATAATGTGATGGTTTTGCTCCTCTTGAATTATCACTTTTAAAACCTCGTGCTCTAACTTCTTCAGCCATTTATATATTTCCTCTCTATAAAAATATATTTTATTTGTGTAAAAAATATTTTTTATCTAATCTCTCGTCTTAATACATTTCTTATCAATCTGCATTGTTTTACATTTCTCTTCTTGCGGCACAATTTTAATAATACATTTTGATTTCTTCCCGTATAACGGTTCAGTGCAGCCTTTTTCGTTTTTTTTCTTATTGTCATTAATATTCTTACGTGTTTTATTTTGATGAGCCGGTGCCAGCTCTGCTAAAGCCTTTTGTTCCGCCTTCACATCAAATACTTTCGGCTTTTCATCGGTGCAACGTGACCGAAAATGTTCGTATCTCTCCCGCACATCGCAATAAGAGAGACCCGACTTCTTCTTCAAGAGTTTATTAATCATTTCGTGCAGCCGATAAACGTACCGAGAGAAGCTTTCTCTGTTCGCCATATCACTCGCTTTCAAAGGAAAAAGTTTATAATTATTGGTCAAATTTTGCCGACAATATTTGCACGGTAAGACATATTGCAAATTCAACATAAAATCTCGGTAATGCTTTTTATCCGCAGCTGTTGGCTCAACCGGATAATTAAACGACATGGTGTGTAAATAGTGCCACATGCTCGGTCCCCAGACAGTTGTTAACATACCATCACCACTATAATAATCCTTTTTCTTGAAAATACGTTTCTTTACAGTACGTTTCGTTTTATTACTTTTATTTGCTACCATCGCTAATATAACAGTAGAAAATTAAAACTTAAATAATATTATCTCTCTTAATAACCACATTCTCACTGTTTTTCAGCTGTTCCAATAACGATTTTTCCTTTTTTCGGGCATACGCAGCACGACTATATTCTTTAATTTTATCAGGATTCTCAGTTTTCAAACGCTGTAAATAAAGCGAACCAGATTCTTTAATGCGCAATTTATTCTTTTCATAATAGCGTTTATGATTATCGCCGTTGGTATATTTCTTTAGACGGATTTCTAATTCCTCTATTTTCTTTAAAAGCATTTGATTAATTTCTTTTAAATGAAATAATTCCATATGTAGTTCAATATTTTTATCGGCAATTATAGGCGAATTTTCTAGAGGTTTAATTGATAAATTGATTTTTTCCTGTTGGTCCTGGTCCTGCTTCTGCATTTTTTATATAAATAGTCAGCATTTTTTTTAATATGATATTTACGTAAATACTTTACTCAATCTTCATATATTTAGCGCATCTATTTAAACTTATCCGTTTAGTAAGCATTATATTTATTCTTATTTTAATATATAATGAATTTTAATGATCTGAAATCAAAACTCGGTAAAGTTGCCGGCAACAAGCAATTTTTAGTCATTATTTTTGTCGTTATTATTTTTCTTATTGCGGCTCTTGTTGTTTATCGCCGCTACATTGTCTCCGGTTTAAAGAAGAATTATGTCGCCAATAATGAATTTACTAATGATGGTGCTATTCAATCAGCCGATATTTATTTCTTCTATACAACCTGGTGTCCGCATTGTAAAACGGCCAAACCTGTTTGGGAAGACTTTATGAACGAAATGAAAGATCAGACGGTGAATGGTATTAAGCTCAATTTCTTCGAAGTAGATTGTGATAAAGATCAAGCGACCTCTGATAAATTCAAGGTGAAAGGATTCCCAACCATTAAATTAGTGATAGGTAAACAAATCATTGAATACGATGCCAAACCTAATAAGACGACCTTGATCGAATTTGTTAATTCGTCTTTGAAGAATTAGCCTTAATGAAATCTTGGGCATGTTTCGCACCTGTTTCAATAATTTGTCGTCGTCTGTTTTCATTAGCCAATATTTCCATCCAATCATTATAACTGCTCGCTAAATCTTCTACTAAAGAGATTACCGTATTTTTTATTTCGGTTTGTTTAGTCTCCGTATCTAATGTGAGTTGCATTTTTCTCATCAGGATTATCATAAAATCGAGTATAGATGATTTTTCATGGATGACTGGATTTGAAAATCCCCAAATGTTTTTAAAGCCTAAAATTTCATCTTCATGGCATTTTTGTTGCTGTAAACAATCATTTAAAGGATAATTATTTAGCACGCCGCCATCAATATAACAATCTTCACCATCGAAAATTGGTTTGAAGATCACTGGGACAGCCATCGTCATTTGCAACGCTTTTATTACCGAGAGATTAGGATGTGTCGTATGTGAAATATCTATTTTTTCTAATATAGCAGTGTTTATATTACACGCATACATATGAATATCTATATTGTTAAATTGAAATAGCTCTTCTAATGTCGTATCATCTTTTAAATCTTTCGCTCGGAATAACGGCATTGTAGAATCGATAAAGAATTTTTCGCTAATAATACCTTTTTGTGAAAATACATCGATGATATTAATAATAGACTGTTCAATCACTTTTTCCCAAGGCCGTTTTATGAAATAATCATCTAACCAGGCCCAATCATAGCCGAGAGAGAAAACTACACCCATATATGCTCCAATAGAGCAACCGTAGATGCTTTTTATATTTGCTAATGACCATAATCCTTGTTTAGAGAGATAAGATGCTGCTCCATAGGTTAAGAAACCGGTTGGCCCGCCGCCGCTAAGAACCAAGTGTTTTATTACATGTTCTATCTTTTCCTTGTCTTCTATATTTTCCTTCTCCCCTTCTTGCATATTTTCGCTCTGCATATTTTCGCTCTGCATATTTTCGCTCTGCATATTTTCGCTCTGCATACACTCGCTCTGCATACACTCGCTCTGCATATATCTAATTGAATATATACATCTTATGTTTAAATCATGTAAAAATTATATTGTTTTAAACTAATAATGGATACAATTTTTACGCTCGGCGAAGCTACGCATGAAACCATGAAAATTAATTTAGACGATTTATATGAGAAAAAACAGCAGCAAGATTTAAATACAGTCGCCTTATATAATCGTGTTTTAGGTCGTATTCATAATCGAATCAAAACTATCTCTCGGCAACAAACCAAAGAACAGCATTGTTGGTATTTGATGCCCGAGACGATCATCGGTGTGCCAAAATATGATCACGGTGCTTGTACAGCATATATCATTGATCAATTAAAAACGAACGGCTTTGTGGTAAAATATACGCATCCAAATTTATTATTGATTTCGTGGGCGAACTGGTGTCCGTCTTATGTGCGCAGTGAGATTAAAAAGAAGACTGGTTTAGTGGTCGATAGTGCAGGTAATAAAGTCGATAAAGAAGATGCTGAACGCATTGATGAAGATAATCCAAATGAATTGATGTTTCATAGGAATGGCGCCGGAGCAGCAGGAAGTAGCAACAGTAAAAATGTGAAAGTGTATACGCCAATTGATACGTATAAACCTTCAGGTCTCATTTATAATGAGAATTTGTTAAGGAAGATCGAGGATAAAACAAGGGGGTAAACCCCCTTCAACCCCCACTGCGGGAAAATTAGAGGAATTGCGTAGCATGAGGGCGTGGGGGCTTGCCCACAAAAGGGGGTCAGGGTGAGAATCCCCCTTAGTCGACATCATAAAAGTTTTTATCTTCCTTATCAGTTGCAAGATCTTTATTTACTGGAATCGAAACTACTATATTCGTCTTCCCTATCGCAATCAACCAATCTTGGATGCGTTTTAGTAATAGTTCGTCTGTCGGATTATCAAAAGAGAGATCCATATCCATTACCGAATCATTATCTTCAGTCATAGAATAACGTAATGTAAAATGTTCTTTCATATAATGAAATTAATTGTAACTTCTTTATATGGTTTGTTTTTTATTGAACAAATTATGTCGTGGCAAATAACGAGGTCCCAGCTGCCCCGCCTGTTCCAGAAGTAGTGCATCGAGCTTCAGCACGCCACTGTGTGCCATTAAAAGTAAATATAACATAAGTTCCTATACCGGGTCCTGCGTTGGTTAATCCAATTAAATTCAAATAAGTGCCTGAAAATCCATCCGCATCGCTTGTGCTGTATGTTAGAGCACCAGCATTAGGTCTATAACAGGTTGAATGTGCCATAAAAAATTGTCCGGACGTGCCATATTTGTGTGTTTGACCAGTAGACATATTATTTATATATTCGACAATAATTGCATCACCTACAGTGGATGAAGCCGTCGTTGGTAATGTTGCAGTTATAGCATTTCCATCATTAGGTGCTAAATAATAAGTATTTTTAGTTAAAGCTCCACTATACGCAGTCGCTATACGTGTTTTAGAAGTAAAAGAAGAACCTACAACACCGATAGAATTTGCCACCGAGCCTGTCACAATTAATGCTGAACCGTTAAACGTCAAATTAGATGCGGCACTTGCGCTATACACAGAACCGGATGAGACTAGTAAGCACGTATTGGAAGCATCAGACACTGAAAAATAATTGGGATAAATGGCACGACTAAGCGGTTTATTGAAGGTGACCATATTATCTTGTTGTTGCACATCACGGTTAATAGTACGGCTATTGATTCTGCGATAAGAGGTCATATTTATACTATAATGTTATATTTTTTCTGTAAAAAAATATAACATAACATGTTAAAATTGTCTGTAAAAATCATATATTATGTTGAAAATTACAAAAAAAATATAACTTAAACCTGTGATTCATGTTCTGCCAAGTATTCTAAACTAATTTCATTCAAGATATTGATTTGTGAATTAGTTGTTCTTCCTAATTGTACTGCAACAATCGCTTCAAAAATATGAATACCTTCGATGAAATCTTCTTCACAAGTAATGTATAAATTCACAATGAGTTTACGGGCACTATTTATTAAAGAATTTAATAATGTTTCATCTAGGTCAGGATTTATAATAGCTTCATCTATTTCATCAGTTGTCTTTTCTTTTGTTGCTTTTGCATCTGCTGGCGCTTTTGTATCTGCTGGCGCTTTTGCATCTGCTGGCGCTTTTGCATCCGGTTCTCCACCTACTTGTACATCAGGTGGCGGCGCAGTTATATTAACTTTATTATCAGCTGGTTTCTCTAGAACTGTCGGTTTTTCATTATTAATTGGCTCCAGCTCCGGAGCATTTACCTGGTTAGCATTTACCTGGTTAGCATTTACCTGTTTAGCGTTAATTGGAATTTCCGCAGCCACTGCTGGCACATTAGGTGGAGGCACCTGAGCCGGCGCATTTTGTGGAGGCCCTGCTACTGCTTGCCCCTGTCCCTGCCCCATCGCTTGCCCCTGCCCCATCCCTTGTATTATATCCGGAGCAGCCATGTCACTTTTATCCGATGATTCGTTTTTCCCTGTAGATTCAATTTTTCCCTTCTCCTTTTCTTCTAGCTCTTTCCTTTCCTTTTCTTCCTTTTTCTCTTTTTCTTCTCTTTCCTTTCTCTCCTTCTCATCTTTTTCTTTTATCTCATCAGCCTTTTCTTCGGCAGTTTTCGCTTTTTTAAATTTAAATAATTGTTTCAATATGCCTAATAAATTATCTTGATTCGCATTCATATTATTCATCATTTTTTTCACATGTGTCGCATACTTTTGAAATAAATTCTCCTTACCAAATTCAGCATTTAAAGACCCTTCATAAGCTTTCGTATATATTCCATCGGGTTTACAGCCTTCGCTTTTATGAAATTCTTTTAAGGGAATTTGGTCGAATTTAGTGATCTTCTTGTTACCATTTTCATCTGTTTCAATCTCTTTGCCGGTAAATGTTTTATAAAAAGTATCTACATCGGCTTGATATATTATCATCATTTCCGGCGACATACTTACATAATCGCCTTGTTTTTCATCATAGACATCATAATAAAGTTTCATTAATTCAGGAATACCGACTTCAGTGCTATCAATGATCATCGGCGTTTCTTTTATCGGCTTATCAATAACAGGCTTTTTCTCTCTTTCTTTGTCCTTGTCACGGTCCTTGTCCTTGTCCTTGTCTCTGTCCTTATCTCTATCCTCATCATCATCATCGCGACCCTTATTTTTTTTCTTATCATCCTTTTTCTTCTTATCCTCATCATCGTCGTCATCATCATCTCTCCCACTTGAATTATTTTTATCCTTTTTCTTGTCATCCTCTTTCTTCTTATCATCTTTCTTCTTCTTCTTCTCGTCCTCGTCTTCGTCATCATCATCATCTTTTTCACTACTATTATTCTCTTTTTTCTTCTCTCTATCTCGATCAGTAGCACCGCCAAATTTACTATTACCGGAGCTCGAACCTGTCTTTTTATTTGCTTTCTCGGCATCATAAAATTTTCGTGTTTTTTTAGTAACAGTGTCTAAATTTACATTACAAAAACGAGGCTGAACATTCAATATTTTATGTGTTGGATCTTTATTATTATAATCGCTATCTTGTATTAATGTATTTATACGGGTCGTACAAAAATTATTATGTTGAATATTTTTGATTTCAGCATCACTTGGCATATTCTGTTTATTGGTTAAATCGTATTTTTTCTTCTTACCGGTTTCGTCGGTTGAAAGAATGACTGGATTAACTGTTTTCATGATAGCGGCATATAAGTGGGCTATTTTTACATAAAATTTCGCAATTGTAACACAATCTTCTTTTTGGTCCTCTCCTCCTTCTTGCTCCTTTTTCTTCTCATCACTCTTCTCATCTTTCTTTTTATCTATATCCTTTTTCTCATCTCTCTTCTTCTTTATATCATCATCTTCCTCATTTAAATCTTCATCTACATCAATATCTTTTTTTTGACCATCTAATTTCAAGACTTTTTTGTCTTTTACATCTTTGTCTTTTACATCTTTGTCCTTTACATCTTTGTCCTTTACATCTTTGTCCTTTATTTCTTTATCCTTTTCCGGCGGATTAATTTTTTTCACTACTTCTTTCTGCTCTAAAGGTGTTAATTGTTGTTTAATAATCTTGGCCGTTAAAATGACTAATTTATCACAGTGGTCTTTTTCTGATAATTTATTCATATCATTGAAATTCTGTGATAAGATATATTTACTAGCAATCCGGTCTATTTCAGTAGCTAATTTGGAATTGTTTGTATTTGCGACAGATGCGGCGTTACCCATTGTTATTATAATAGAATATAAAATTGAATATGATTTTAATTAATAACTAAAATCATATAAAAAGAATGACGACAAGTGCCAAAATTACAATAAATGCTAGTATAATGATGCATGCTCCGACAAGTAATAAAACCAAGAAAATAAAACAACCGGATAAAATTGATAAGAAAGCCTTATGGGCAAATTTTGATCAACAGGCAGCGGAAAAAACAAGAGCAAACGAAACAACAGAAGGCGTCTCAGAGGATACAAGCGGCAGCACAAGCACAAGCGGCAGCAGCACAAGCACAAGCACAAGCGGCAGCAGTACAAGCACAAGCAGCCCTAGTACAAAAATAGAATGCGTCTTTCGCTCTAGCGGTGAGCGTGAACTCTGCGAATGCTGTCAATCAACACTCTTTATTACCGACGAAGGTTTCTTCTGTTGCACTAATCGCGCTTGCGGTGTCATTTATACCGACATGTTAGATCAAGGCGCCGAATGGCGGTATTATGGCGCCGATGATAATCAATCGGGTGATCCGACTCGCTGTGGTATGCCGATCAACCCGCTTCTGAAAGAATCTTCATTCGGCTGTAAAGTGATCTGTCCGCCTAAATCTAGCTATGAAATGCGCAAAATTCGCCGTTATACTGAATGGCAAGGGATGCCGTATGAAGAGAAAGCCCGTTATGAAGAATTCCAGCGGATTATTGTCTTGGCCAACCAAGCGGGTATTAGTAAGATGATTATTGACGATGCAATGCGGTATCATACCAAGATCTCAGAAGTGAAAACCTTTAGGGGTGATAATCGGGACGGTATTATTGCAGCGACGATTTATATTGCGGCCAGGAACAACAATTGTCCACGAACGGCGAAAGAAATTGCGACCATCTTTCATCTAGATAATACGAGTGCGACACGTGGTTGTAAGAATGCCAGTTCTATTATCAATGAAATTGAACACGAGATGAATAACAATGAGAAAACGTTGCTGTGTAATACGACACCACTCTCCTTTATTGAACGCTATTGTAGTAGATTAAATATTAACGGTGAATTAACCAAGCTGTGTAAATTTATTGCCACGCGGATCCAAGCGAGTAACCTCATACCGGAAAATACGCCGCACTCGATCGCCGCCGGTATTGTGTTCTTCGTGGCGCACCAATGTAAACTGAATATTAGTAAGAAGAATGTAAATCTAGTGAGCGAAATTAGCGAAGTGACGATCAATAAATGCTATAAAAAATTAGAAGGGCTGAGAGATACGCTGATACCGAGGGCGGTACTGGTTAAGTATGGGGGTTGCACCCCCTCACCCCCGCATTAAGCGGACGCATCAGGCTACTATTTAATTAATAATAATATATTTTTTTATTGCATCCGCCGAGCGGGGTCGTAGGGGCGGCAGCCCCTAACTATGCGGCTTCATAGCTGCCACCGATGATAAGTGCGTCAGCATTGCCCCAAACAAAGGGTGTATTAAAGGTTACTGGCGAAGCATAACCACCAGTTGCACCAGTATTACATAAAATTTGGAAGGAATTGGTTGCTCCAGAAAAAGTGCCAGTGACAATACCCGAATACCAATGAATACCATTATCTAAAAAGGCGGCCGTGAACATAATCGCTTCTGCCGCTATCGCATTTACGGGTAGAGTGAAGGTCCAGTTACCGCCATCACCTGTCGTTGAGGTTGACCCTAAGTTTAACTTTATATTCACAAACACGGTTTTCCCTATCTGTTTGTAACGGCCATTAATAGTTCCATTTCCAATTGTCGGCTGAGTGCCGCTGGAACTGGTCCAGGTGGGGGTATAGGCGGTGTAAGCGTTTGCATCAGAGGCTGCTGGTCCTGTTGGTCCTGTTGGTCCTGTATTACCTTGTAAGCCTGTAGCACCTTGTAAGCCTGTGGCACCTTGTAAGCCTGTTGCACCTTGTAAGCCTGTTGCACCTTGTAAGCCTGTAGCACCTTGTAAGCCTGTTGCACCCGCAGAGCCAGTTGCACCTTGTAAGCCAGTAGCACCTTGTAAGCCTGTGGCACCTTGTAAGCCTGTTGCACCCGCAGAGCCAGTTGCACCTTGTAAGCCAGTAGCACCTTGAAGACCAGTAGCACCTTGTAAGCCTGTAGCACCTTGTAAGCCTGTAGCACCTTGTAAGCCTGTAGCACCTTGTAAGCCTGTTGCACCTTGTAAGCCTGTGGCACCTTGTAAGCCAGTAGCACCTACAGAACCAGTTGCACCAGCGATTCCTTGTGAGCCTGTTTGGTTTCCGCTCGCGTCATAACTTGTTGAGATCACATTATTTGAGGAATCCACACTTAGTGCAGCTACCACCTTATTGTTGGTATCCACAAATTTGATGGAATTGTTACTGACATATAAATGCCTCCAATAGTGTTCAGTGCTGCCCAAATCATACATATCATGCTCCGTCGGAATAAAGTTACCTCTTAACTGAAGCGTGTTGCCGCTAGGATCGGCCGGATTATATAAAAATCCCGTATCACCTGTAAAACCGCCTTGACCATTACTATATTGAACAGAACCGGTTGAGCCAACTGGACCAGTTACTCCTGCTCTTGATTGTATGGTGCCGTCGGCAAAATTTATAACTCCTCCTGTAGTAAGCGTTAAGTTGGGTGTTGATAAAATACCTGCTGGACTAAAATTAACCGTCTTAGTTGAATTTCCTGGTATACGTGTATTTAAATTTACACCGGTCTCATCTAATAATAATCCAGATTCTATTGCATTGAACAAATAAATATCTACAAAGTTTTCTGCAGCGACTTGAATACCTATTCCACCGAAAATACCATGAACATTATTAATATCATTATATGAAATCTCTATAGT
>Ga0209353_10001390_pt1 | contig 13738 bp, 2 predicted proteins | sample LauGreSpBDMM15SD_2_FD_187561 | JGI IMG/M metagenome (GOLD analysis project Ga0209353, IMG submission 187561) | Freshwater lake microbial communities from Lake Michigan, USA - Sp13.BD.MM15.SD (SPAdes) (version 2) | ecosystem: Environmental > Aquatic > Freshwater > Lake | place: Lake Michigan, USA...
GGTCTGGTCACCGTCCATCTGGCGATAGAAGGGAATGTAGTCGGCGTACTTGGTGTATATCAGGCCGCGCTCTTTTGAGAGCACCCCCGTGTCCACCATGTACTGAACCAGCCCGTTGTTGAAGGCAACCAAGTCTTTCTGAACGTTGACAAACTCCGGGTGCGCTTTCTCCAAAATCCTTGCAAAGGCCACGTCGGCGTTATCAATGCCGGTCAGTTTGCCTTGACTGTTTAAACGCTGCCCACGCTTAACCATCGCCCAGTACTGGTAACGCTGATAGACCGCTGGATCACCATGCTGAGCCAGAGGGGCAAGAGATGCGATCAATCCTTTGACTCTTTTGTCGATGGTGGTGATGCCATTGCGCAAGACAGGGATGCCGCCGTTGCGATCATCAAAGCCCATGGCAGACGCTGCAACACCAGCGCCGAGGTCAGACATCAATGCCGCAGACTCTGCGCTTTGATCTGCAAGTAATACAGCCCCGCCCATCTGCTCAGCACGCTTCTTGTCGTAGACAGACATCTGGTTGTAGCGGTTGAGGTACTTCGCACGGAAGTCAGCAGCACTGGTGGGCCGGATGGCATCAACAATGTTCTGGATGACGGTCTTGCGCTGGGCTCTGGTTGTGGTCTCGCCCATGCGATCCTGCAGATTCTGCGGGATGGTTGGTAAGCTGTACCGAATGTCTGGGTTCTTCGGGTCGTATGTTCCGATGTTGCCAGTGGCGGATTTGATTTGGGTGGGGGAGAAGGCGACGATTTCTCTGAAACCGTCTTCATCCCGGACAATCACACCGTCGTAGCCGCCAGAGGCCATAGCTTTGGCAAACTTTTTACGCTCATCGGGGTTGCCCAATGACGCCGCATCACCGCGCACGAAAGAGCGCTCTAGGCCCATATCGCGCAATGCTTTAAGGGTTGCCTTGGCCCCGTCGCCTGCCTCCATATCCCACACAAAAGGGTTCTGCAATGACAGGTAAGCCGGGATTGCTTTGGCTTCGCCTTTGCCGTCGGCCTCTGCCGCGCTATCGGCATAGTTTAGCGCGTCGTCCTCGCTTGGAGTGAAGTAAAAGCCTTTGCCAAAAAAGCCCGGGTCTCGAGCACCCATTTTTGCGTTTTTGAACTCGGTGATGTCAGCATTGGTCCCGTGATAAACCACCAGCGGCTCCCCGCTCGCATCCACCACTTTGCTGTTGCCAAACCAGCGTTTAAATTCTGGAGTGGTTGGCGCACGCAAGCTGTACTTGATGTTCTTCGACTCACGGCTGAACTCACCCGAGTTACCAGTTACAGACTTAACTTGCTCGGACGTGTAAACGGCGTAGCTCTTTTGCTGACCGCGTTTACGCACGGTGTAGCCATCAAAGCCAAACCGCTTGAGAGCCCTTTGAACCCCCTCGCTCTCAATTGCTTGTGGAGTGCCTTGGACGATTGAGCCCTGCAAAGCATTATATTTTTGATCGGCAAACTCACTTTTGCTCTCTACATTTTGCTTGACCCAATTCATTACCTGAGCAACATGATCTTTGTTCTCAAAGTCAAATGGGGTCTCTGCGCGGACGTAGAGAGGCATGATGGACATGCGGGTTGGTGACAGGTCGATCAGGGCCTTTGAGACCTCTGCTTCGATGTCTCCAAAGTTGCCGTACTCCGGAATCTTCCGGTCAGCCTTGCGCATGAAGCCGCTGGCTTCGGCCTCAGACATCTTGTCTGCCTTGACTGCGTCATCAACAACCCCCTGAAAGAAGTCCAGCTTCTCTTGCTTGTTGAGTGCCCGGTAAATCTCTTGACGCAGCCTGTCTTCAGCAACCTTCCCAAAAGGTTCTGCGGCTTCGGGTGTATCAGAGAGGTAGACAACCTTTAGATCAGGGTCAAACTCAAAGAACTCCCGGGCAGTTGCATGATAGAAGACCTTGGGGTCTCCGTCCTCGTCAACCCATTGGCTGCCTGCAATGAAGCGTTTAAACTCATCCGTCTTTGGCACGCTGGTCTTGGCCACTGCCTTTTTCGCCTCTTCGGCGGATGGGAAGGCAACGTTCTTCAGGCTGTAACGGACATCTTTGTCTGTGCGGCTGTATTGGCCGGTGTTGCCAGTGGCAGACTTAACTTGGTTTGGCTCGTAGACGGCGAGGTTCTTGCGGCCATGCTCCTTGACGTAGAAGGAATCAAAGCCAGCCATCTTGATGGCATCTTGGAAATCTTCGCTTTCAATTGACTCCCAGCTTCCAGAGCGAATCTCTGCGGAATCGTATGCGCCCTCGCTCAATTCCGACAAGACCTTACGAATGTGGCTTGGGTTCTCGTAGTCAAACGGATTCTCTGCACGAACGTACAGAGGCATGACGTGCGGCCCAGTCGGGAGCATGGTTACATATTCTTTTTGCAGATACTCTCTTGCCTCGGCGGTGGGGCTTCCCTCCCGGATGCTGTCAATCATCTCCTTGCCAAGAGTGTCTTTGCCGTAGTCCTTGCGGATTGCAGAGATGGCTTTCTTCTCACCATCCCCCAGTTGGGCCTTGGTCAGATACTTCTCAGGGTGGTCGGCAACTTGCAGATAGCTGTCTGTTGCAAAACGATCTGCAAACTTTGGATCGTCCGTCAGGAAGATTGGAGCGCCACGCTCAGTCTTGCGGGTGAAGTCAGTCGTGTCCTTGGCAAGGCCGTGGTACATGACCTTTGGGCTTCCGTCGGCATTAACAATCTTGCTGTCACCAAACCATTGTTTAAACGCAGGGGAGGATGTGGTACGCAGGCTGAGCTTGGCAATGCCGACTTCAGACCTTGGCCCAATATAGTTGACTGGCACGTTGTGGTTTAGGATGACCATCATGCCCATCTCGGGTATGGCGTAGCCGTCATACCCAGCATCAACAATCAGGCTCTCAAAGTCGTTGGAATCACCATTTGCCTCGCGGAACAAACGCCCCATCTCTGGCCCTTGGCCAAGAATGTTGTCAAACTTTTGCGTGTAAACGTATTGACCAACCCCGGACTCCGGGGCTGGGGTTGAACCGTCTGGTTTTGCAATGTAGAAGTAAGCACGTTTCTTGATGCGCTCATCATCTGTCCGCTCAAGCCTGCGGCGCTCTGAGCCACGGATACCAGTGCCGTACTTGGATGCATCAAGCTCTGACACACGGGCTTTGCCGTAATGAGAGCCGTTGACGCTTATTGCATCAGGCTGCTTTTCTCCAAGCACAATGCCTTCGTCATCGGTAACACCCTCATTCCACGTCCACTCAGGCATAAGCCCGGTTTTTTGGTTGGCAAATACGGTGTCTTCAACTTTCGCCGTGCGGTTGTTTTCTCCAGACGGGCCGTAGTTAAGCCAACTGTTCTGACCCCGGGTTTCGGATGTGATTGCTCCCACCGCAGGACCTGTAAACAAGCGCATGTGCGCCTGCCATGCATTCTCTTCGCCATCCGCACGAAAGCCAGCGCCCTCGATACCATGACCAAATGCATCATGTACGGCGCGGAACAAGTCATTTGCAAGAACAGGCTGCAGCGGACCATCTGGGCTACCGGAGGGCCACTTAAAGCCCGTATCAGCCAAGAGTGGGTTCGCCTCTGGGTTGAAGTCTTCACTACTCCCAAAGCCATCGTTGGTTGGGAAGACGCCCATTTGCTTGTTGTCCTTGAGATCGCGCAATGCGTTCCAAGGGGAGGATGCATATTTTTGATTGTCCGGTTTAGACATGTCCATAAACCAGAACTCGTACCCAGAGTCAAGCAGCGCTTCATACTGAGCCGTTGTCTGACGGATCAAATCTTTGTAGGCCTTGCGGACTTCTGGGTCTTGCGGCGCATGAGGCATCTCCTCATATGCTTGAGCAATGCGCCCCGCTCTCTCGGGGTCTACCTTTACATACGTTGCTTGTCGTTTGTAAGGGATTCCATTTTCTTTGGCGTATCGTTCTGCTGTTTCGACAATTTCTGGGATTGGTCCCGAAAAACCCGGGACTGATGGAGCGCCCTCAAGTGCCTTAATTTTCCGAGGCTCTCTCCGTCCTCCTCGCTCTCCTCGCTCTTCACTTTGCTTGAGGGAAAGTTTGCCTTCTGGGCCGGATCGAACGGCAGATTGGTCAGGTCTAGTGGTTTCATTTGTTTCTCCAGATTTTTTGTCGTTCAGCTTTCCCTTAACTGCCTGAGTAGAAGTGCTGACACTCGGCGCACCGCCTCTTCCTCTTGCTTCTGCAAACTTCCTGCCTCCATCACTGAATCCGTAGGAGGGGGAGAGGACCCCCATTTTTGTGAAGAGTTTCTGTTCGTAGAACCAGAGGAGGGACTGGACTTGGTACGGTTTGATTCCTGCATTTTTTGCTACCTCATTAACAAAGGCTTTGACTGCTCTACGCTGTGGTTCAGTTGGGGCATCAGTGATTTTCTGATCAGGCCCCAGCATCGTGCCAAAGTAACGATTGAAGGTTCGAGTCATCCACTTGTCAACAGTGACATCGTGAATGCCGTTTAGGTTGGCAACAAATGGGCCAACCTTTGGCCCAAAGGCGTAAAGCCCCGGCTTTGTGTCGGAAAGTTTGCCGTCAATTCCTGTTTTGATATTACCGTACTTCTGACGGAACTGATTGATTTCCTGCACGGTGTGGTCATCAAACAACCAATCCAAAGCTTTCCTCTGGCCCATGTCCTTGACCATGCGATCAAGGAATTCGAGCTGAATTTTTTTGTTGGGTGACTGAGTGCCGCCTTGCCATAAGCCACCCGTCTCCGGGTTGTTGCCGGGGATGTCTTTTGTTGCGAGGTAGTGCTCATACGCCTTTGCGGCAATAAACCAATTGTCACGGGCGGTGGTCTGCGGCGACATGATCCCAGCCATGACACTGAAGAGCAGACGGTTCTCGGTCTTGCCAAGCTCCGGAATAAACTTCTTGGTAAGTTTAAACGCCTCTTTGATGTCCTGCTCGTACCAATCTAAGCCGGACTTCTCCTGCGCCATTTGATACTTGACTTCATCGGTGGCGGTCTTGACCGCGCTGTCAAAGCTTTGCTTGTCGGCGTAGTTGAGTCTCGACCCGCTACGCTCCTTAACTTGATCATCAAAGTACTTGCCGATGGAGTCCACAGTTGGCTTGAGCTTGGTTGGCTCTGTTTTGCCTTCTTTGGGAGGACCCTCAAACTTCGGAACCTCTTCACCGCGCACGATAGGAAGACTCAACTTCTCTACGGAGGGGGTCTTGGCCTTGCGGGACTTCAACTCACCACGCTCAACGCGCTGGAACACATCGTCCGCAGACTCAAAGCCTGCACCACGCAGGGCTTGGCCGAAGTTCAGGAAGAAGTTCTTCAGCTTCTTAAACAGAGCCGCAATCATGCCGGGAGGCGGTGTAGCTCCACGGTCGTAAGCACCGAAGGCATCGGCAATGGCCTCCTCAACAATCGCCTCCTGTGTGTAGCCCAGTCTCTTGTAGGCATCCAGACGGCTCATGGTCTGAGGCTTGCCATCCACCTCGATCTCAGACATCTGATCTTGCAGGTACTCCTTGATCCATTGCTTGTTTGCACGCTCAGTCAGAACCTTCCATTGCTGCGGGGTGAAGAACTGCAGGTCCTTCAACGCATGCAGGGACTCGTGACGCATCGTCTGGACTGGCTTTTTCTCCCTAAGGGAGATGTCAATGAGCTTATCCAGTGAGCTGTATCTGCCACCGGCGTCGTTCTCAATCTTCTCGACAACGTTTAAACCAACATCCTGCAGGCCAAACTTGGCCAGCATGGGCGTCAAGGTTTGTTTAAGCTGCTGCATGCGTTCATCGGTTTGCACGCGGGCCGTCTGCTCTACCTGTTTAAACGTCTCGGGCTCCAGCTCGCGGAGCTTTAGCTCTGCGTCCTGCAATGTTGGGAATGCGCCGATCTCTTGGTCGCCACGCTTCACAACGAAGTCGCTCTGCACATCGGTACGAGTGCCAACGGGGGCAAAGCTCAAGGGTGAGGAGTAGCTAACGATCCGGTCATTCAGCTCTTGAATCTTCTGGGCAGATTCTTCCTCTTTCTGGAGAAGAGCAGCTTTACTCTGGACATATTGATCGGTGTCTGTCTGGCCTGTGGCCTCAAGAACCTCAAGCTTGCGCTGCTCACCAAGGATGTCCTTGCTGATCTTGTCGGACTCAGCAATCAGACGGGCTTGTTCTTCAGCACGAATCTCCGTCAGGGTCTGAAGCTTGGTCTGTGCTTCTTCCTGCGTTTGAACGGTGGTCAGGGGGCTTTGTGAGCCCTCGGCAAAGATACCAAAAGACTCAGGCACATCCTGACGGGACAGCTCTCTGCGGGTAGCTGTGTACCCGCCGGGGAACTCTGTGGGAGCCTCTGGCTCTTTGAAGTCTACCGGCTTGGTTTCGCCAAACTGTTTGCGAAATTCTTCTTCTTCCTGTTTAAACTTGTCTTGTTCTTTCTTGATGGCAATCGTTGGGTCTGGCCGGGACAATGCTGCAATCGGGGCAGCACCCAAAGCGCCCGTTAAGGCCTCTTGAGTGGCAGCGCCAGCGACACCCTTGAAGGTGTCAACGTCATAGCCTTCACGCTGCAGGGCAATGTTCTGCGCCAAGCGCTCCTGTCCACCTTGGGCGGCCTCAGGAAGCGATTCTCCAACAACTGCACCGGTAACCCTGCGACCAAGGCCCGGAGCCGCCCCTGCGCGTCCTGCGGGGGTAAAAAACTTTTCCGCGCCAAAACGGCCACCCACATAACCAAGACCTGCTCCAAGAGCAATTTGATCAAAGTTCTTGCCAAAATAATCTTGGGCTGCGGTAGCTTTTTGCTTGGCAACCTCTGGGTCTACGCCAGCTTCAATCTCAGCTTGCAAGACACCTTCATAGAGAGAGCTTTTAACAGCGCCAGCGCCTTGTGCCGTACTAATAATTTCAGGAGATGCCCGGGCTACGGTTGCAATAGCTGCCTTTGAGCCAGCGGTTAAACGCATGGCTGCAGCAACAGGGGATGCAAGCATGGCTGGCAGGTACGGAACAAACGAGCCAAGGGCCTGCGCGGCAGACTGCAGCGGAGCTTCAGCCACGTTTAAAGCACCAGCCTTGATCTCTTGGAGGAGGCTGCCGGACTCTTCAGCCGCCTTCATCCGGGCGGCTTGACGCTCCATCTCGGCCTGACGCTCTGGGGTCAAAGACCTCTGGAGGCTCTCGGTGGCTCCCTCAAGCTTGGACGAAACAATGTTTCCCGCACCAGCGATATCAGTCAGGGCTTTGGTGCTTCCAGCAGCACCCATGCCAAAAGATTTGGCTATGTCACCAAAGGAAAACCCTGCACTGTCAGAAACAACTGGCTTTGCTTGGGTCTTTGCCGCCGACTGATATGTATAGTTTGCCCACTGCCAAGCTGTATTTGGATCGGGGGCATCCACTTCATATGTCTTGCCGCCGACATCAACTTCATAAGTAGGCATTCTTTACCCCATCATTTTTTGATTTCACGAACCGCATCGGGTGGGGGAGCGGAGAACGAACTGCCACCGCCGCCGCCGCGAAGTTGGTTTGTGAGCTCGATCATTTTAGTGTTTACATCGTCAAGCTTGGCATCCAAATTGGAGAGTTTTTTCTCATCCTTTTCGATAGAGCGCTGCATCTCAATAAACTTCTTTTGGTCAGCCAATCCCTTGTACTGGGGGTTCTTGGCAAAGGTGTTGGCCCATGTAGCCTCCATCCTGTCGGCAAACTGAGCATTTCGCGTCATGTTCTGCTGCCTTTTGTCTTCTGCCCTTTCGGCGGCGGAAGAGGCTTGAGCGTTAATTCTGCGGTTTTCAATCTGCGCGTTCTGTCTCAACTCCATGATTTTGAGAGTTTCCTGCTTGGCAATCTTGAGCGCTTCCATCTCATTGGAGGTAATCTGTTTTGCGGCCTCAAACTGGGCTTTAAGGATTTGGTCGTACTCCTTCTCGCCAACATTAAACATGTCTTTTGCAAATGCACGGGAGTCGTTAATCTTGCCCTGCTCTTGGTCGATGATCTTGGAGCCAAGGTCAAAGCGCTTTTGAGCACGTTGCTCTTCCAAGCCCTGAACACCACGGGAGCCAGCAGCGCCAGCCGCAAACGACGACATGCCGCGAGGTGTGGCGGCGATTTGACCAAGATATTCCATGAGCTGACCAAAGGAATCTTGAGGTCCAACCTGACGATCTCGCTCTGCCTGCAACTGCTTGATCATTGCATTACGCTGCGTGAGGTCGGGCTCTTTAATCATCACCTTCATGCGCTCCATGGCGGCAATCCGCTCATCCTCTGGAGTCTTGTCAAGGAAACTCTCCATCTTTAGCGCCGCCTTTGATTTCTCAACTGGCGCTGCTTGTTGGACGGTTGGCATAGCTTGCTGATCGATGGGTGGACGAGATGCTTGGCGGGCTGGAGGAGCTGGTTGATTTACCAAATTCCGAATGCCACCCTCATATTGAGAGCGACGGGTAGCCTGTGCTGGGTCGTAAAAAGGCTCTGCCTGTTTTGGCGCTTCCCCCCTACGGCTTTTGCGCTCTTCTGCTTCAAGCGCTGCCAGAGCTGCTCCAGCCTGCGGGGCTTCTGACCGAACTAGAAACTCGGCTTTTTCCCGCAACTCAGCAATTTTCTTCGCTTGATTTACTTCGGCGTACTTCTCTTCGGCACGCAATGCGTTTAAAGCTTCTCTTACGGGGTCTGATGTAAACCCACCCATGCTGTCGCTGGCAGGCTCAGACTCTGGAACAGAGCCACGGCTTTGGAACGCAACGATGCCGCCGCCAGCCATTTCAAACTCTACAGGCAGCTCATCAATGCCTTGAGCGGTAGGTTGTGCTTGGGCAAACTGCGTCCCTTCGGGAACCGGGCCGGGGCCAGCTTGCTGCATCATGGCCTGCATGGCTTGCTGTTTCTGTTGGGCCTGAACTTGCTGGGCTTGCATCTTCTGACGGGCTTGCTCCTGCACGGACTCCATGACGGTGGGTGGTTTGCCTTGCGGCCCTTGCATCTGGGCAAGTTGGCTCAGGGCCTGCTGCTTGGCCATGGCGTCTTTTTCGTTTGTGACGATGTTTAAAGCCATCAGCTTTTGCAAGTCTTGGGGCAGACCGGGTTTGGCTTGCTGCTCCTGTTGAATACGCTGCTGAAGCGGTGCTGGGTTTCCCCGGAACAGGGAGGCAATGCCTTGGGCGCTAGGTTGGCTCATGATCTGTCCTTATGGCTTTGTTACGGCTTGCTGCTGGCCGCTTAGGATTTTTAAGAGCCGGTCAATTGTGGAGGCACCTTCGCTAAACTGCTGCAAGTTACTTGTACCCGGCATGCTGTACGACTGCGCAGACAACGGCATTCCCGAGAGCAAAGACTGCTGGAACTGCACCATCTTGTATGGGTTTAAACGGGCCTCCTCGAACTGCGCCTTGTCGGCTGCAATACCTTCGGACTCGATGCCGCGCTCCACAGCGCCAGCGTCAAGCAACCCACGAAGCCCTGCCTGATCAGCCGTACTTTGTAGAGCACCGGCCTGCGCCTGAGCTTGTGCGCCTTGGATTCCCGTCCTCATGCTGTCCAGCCCAAACGTAGCGCCAAACTGCGCCTCTTGTGAGCGGCGGTTTTGGTCTGCGTTGAACTGCGCCATGGCCTTGTCGTAGGCTGTAGCGTAGCCTTGGCCCAGCGCTTCGCTCTGTTTGCCCAGCAAGTTTCTGCGACCTTCAGACTCCATGATGGCCTGACGGCTTCCGCCGTATGCCCCGGCTTGAGTCAATCGGCCAGCGTCTTGAACACGGGCAATGTCTGCAACACGCTGCATCTCGGCCATCTGCGGACGCAGAGCGGATTCGAGGTACGGGTTCATGTACTGCTGCGCAATATCGCCAACTGGCTGGGATGCCTGTGGCTGCTGCCTTCCCTGCATAAGCCCGGGCAAACCCGCGCTCTGACCGGACGGGCTCATGTCCCCGGGATACTGTTGCTCAAACTGCTGCTCCATCTGCTGTTGCTGCTGCTGCATCTGCTTAAAGCTAGGGTCGTCCTGAATTTGCATGCTGAGCATCTTGAGCTGCTGCTCCTGCTCTGGACTTGGCCTGCCCCCTTGAATCTCACCTTGTAACGCTTGCAGTTGCTGATGGGCTGGTATTTTTGAAAGAGTGTCCTGCGACAACTGTTGCCGTTTTTGAGCAAACGCGTCTCGGTCTTGATCCATCTGCTGTGGTGGGCGCATCACGCCGCCAGTCATCTCGCCATCTATGGCAAAAGGCTCTGGGCTTTCCGGGTTTAAGAATTGGGCAGGCGTTCTAGAACGAGGGTCGCTGCCCAACAAGGGAACCATATCGCGGGACGTTGCGCCAGTGGCTGGGTTGTAGACTGATCCGCCGTATTCGCGCATAGGGCGCGTCTGAAACATATCGCCTTTTGGTTTGCGAACAGGCTCATCAAAGCCCCCCGTGTACTCACCTGTAGAGGCCAAGTCATTCTGCTGTTGCTGAGTATTGGGTCTAAAGTCGCCTCTTGGTGGTCCATACTGAGTCATGTGCAGGCCAAATGGCTGCTGCTGCGCGTTGGGTGCTTGCTGATTCATGCCATAGGACGGAGACATGCCCAGACCAGACACGTTGGGCTGACCCAAGAAGTTTGTGGTCTGTGGGGTGTACTGCATGTTTGCAGCCAAGTTGGCAATGCCACCCGCAGTCCCTGCAGCCTGACCAATTGAGCCGGGGGTGCGGAGGTTAAAGGCCGTATTGAACGCTTGGTTCTGCAAACCAGAAGCACCAGCGGTCAGAGGGCCTGTGTACGCTTCGTATGGCTTGTTGGCCTGAGCAGCGCCTTGACCCAGCATGTTGGTGACGTAATCTCCTGCCCAGTTGGACAAGCTGGACTCAGAGCCAGTCGCACCAGCGGGGACGGTTCTTGTTGTTGTTCCACCTGTTTGGTATTTCTGCACAGAGCCTCCCGGCATGAATTTATTGGGGTCAATTTGCTTACCCTGCTTAGTTGTACCAGTTCGCTCTTCACGAACACGGTCCATCATGGCGTACAGCTTCTTCGCGCCCTTTTCGGCGCTACCGCCGCCAATTTTTCTGACCATCTCAGGGGAGATGAAGGCTTCATCGTTGGCAACACGGGCCTCTTGCTTGCCGCCAATGGTTGTGGGAATGGAGTCGCTCATACCATCGCCTTCGCCCTTAATGGCCTCAGCGCCGAGGTTTGCAATCAACAGCTTCAGTCCAGCCTCGGAACTGCCGTTGCCCAAGTGGCTCACCACGTCAGCGGGGACGACAAAACCTTTCGGTGCAAGACCGCCCGTCGCCATGCCCACAGCCACGTCGCCCATATTGGCCCTCATTGCAGCTTTGGCTGCTCGGCGTTGCTCCAGTGCATCCGACTGCGCCTGAAGACGGGCTGCGCCCTGCTCTTGGCTCTCACCAGACATTAGTGGGATGGTGGCAGGGCTGGCCAAAGAGGAGGCGTACGGATTCACGTACGGCTGGTCTTTGGGTGGCAATATGGCTGCGTTGTAGATGGGGGCTACAAACCCCGGGACCCCCTCTGAGGGTGGCGCTGTGTTCTGTGACGAGGTGCTGAACTCCGGCTGAACATAAGTGCCAGCCTCCATCTCGGCGCGGCGGCGCTGACGATCAGCCAACTCTTTGTCTGCACGCGCCTGCATCTCGGCGTTTGTGAACATAGTGCCGCGCAGAGGGTCGTAGCCACGAGTTATTCCATCCGTAGTTACCGTGTTGCCCACTCTTGTAGATGGGTCCTTTGCCATGGTTGTGCCAGCCTCCAGTGAAGGCTTGAACGGATCAAAGCGATCACCTGTATCTCCAGCACCAGTCACAAACCCACTCGTATCCTTCTTTGGTGGAGGACGTGTATAGCCCCCGGCGGATGGTGGTGCAATATCAGGGAGACCACCGCCACCGGGGGTCGGCGTCGTTGTTGGCGTGGGCGGCATATCAGGAAGCCCGCCACCGCCCGGGGAAGGGCTTACAGGTGGGCGACCGTAGCTTGGGTTTTCGTATGTGCTGGGGCGATTAAATGGGTTTTCTTGTGCCGCCTTCAGCAGCTCTTCCAAGGTCTTCTCGTTGGAAGAAACAACCTCGCCTTTTTCGTTGCGGTACGTTGTACCACCACCGTAGTTGATGCCGCCCGAACCGGGACGACGACCCACAGGGGGCGCAGTCAGCATGTTGCTTGTGGCCGTCAGCTTTGGAATCTTGCCTTGGTATCCAGTGGGGGCTGCGTTGTTGGGTTTAGATGCAGCCAGCAAACCTGCGCCAAGTGTTGCCAACTGCTTAGGGTCTGTCAGCATGCCCTTTAGTTGACTCCAAATCGGTTTTCCATAGGAGGCAATGATTTTTTCCATGGCAGCACGCGCTTCTGGAGTCATTGCGCTCTTTAGCCAATCCGCGTAGGACTTGCCGCCTGTAATTTCTTTTAGTTCTTTTTCGGGAATGAGGCCCGCAGCAGCGTCCGCATCAGCGGCGCTATTGTCTTGGTTTCCGCCATCAGTATTGGAGCGGTTTTCATCATAATCTCGGCTTCCACCAGCATAAATGGTTTCTTCTTCGCTATCGTCGCGCAGCTCGCCGCCTTCGTCAATGTAAAGTCCCATGTCAGCTCCTTAAAAGCCGCGCAAGTTCGCGGGCTCGTGTAGCGGTATCACCTGCCGGAGGCGCAGACATGGTGGTTCCAAAAATATTCTCCATCAATTGTACGTCTGCAGAGTTGTCCTGACCAGAGCTTACAACTGTCGGTGCGGCTTGCTGTCCCCCAAGCAAAGACATGAGTTGGTTGATGTCCATACCTGAGCCGGGGGTGCTGGTCTTTGGGGGAGCGCTGGTCTTCGGGGCATTTTGCTTGTTTAAATCGTTCAGCGTGGACTTGGCACTAGCATCCAATGCGCCCTTGATGGACACGTCACCACCCGGGGGTGGTTTGTTGATGAAGGAGTTCGGGTCACCAAGATTGGGCGTGTACCCTTCAGGAATAAATCCATCTTCAGTGATGTAGCCGCCTTCAACAGGGATGCGTAGTCCCTGACCGCCGCCCATGCCGTCAAGGTTTGGGCTCTTGGGCATGTCCATGCCAAGCTGCGACAGTTTGTCGTAATCAAACAAGTCGTAGTTGACTGACCCATCAGGGTTAAACACTTCTGGAGGTGCCGTGACTTTGAACCCCAAGCCGTTTTCTTTCGGCGCAAGGCTGTAGTCGGCACCAATGCTGAAGTCGGTTGTAGGCTTGTAGTTGGGGTCAGAAGGCTTTTCAGACAGATCAACTAACCCGGCGGTATTGGGGTCAAAGACTTGGTTGTAGTCAAAACCACCCGGAATCAAATCTTTGGAATCGAAGCCGTATGTGTCACCCTTTGGGAGATACCCAGCGCCAGCTTTGACGATAGCCATGGGGTCTTCACTCTGCAGCGCCTTGACCATGCCAACAGCCTGTTTGATATCTTTCATATCAAAACCAGCGACCTCAGAAACTTCAGCCAAGTTTGCGCCGCCGAGCACAGCGCCCAGTAAGTCTTTGCTTTCCAGCGCCTTGAGTACTGACGCTGCCTGCTGGACATTTTTGAGGGTTGCTGCCGTGCTGGCTGATGCGCCAAACTGACCACTCAGTGGGACTGCTGCGGCCAAGCCAGACATTAAGGCCTTCTCCCAATTCCCCTTGGATGCCGCATAGGCTGCATTGGCAGCGGCAATGTAAGGCCCAGCACCGGGTATAAACGTACCCACAAAAGACGCACCCTTAACAAAATCATCCCGAAACTTGACAAAATCGCTCTTC
>Ga0209353_10001394_pt1 | contig 13726 bp, 15 predicted proteins | sample LauGreSpBDMM15SD_2_FD_187561 | JGI IMG/M metagenome (GOLD analysis project Ga0209353, IMG submission 187561) | Freshwater lake microbial communities from Lake Michigan, USA - Sp13.BD.MM15.SD (SPAdes) (version 2) | ecosystem: Environmental > Aquatic > Freshwater > Lake | place: Lake Michigan...
AGGAGCTCAATACTCCAAGGCATGCCTGCATTGAAATGAATATTGAAATGAAAATTATTGGCAATGCGATAATATGACTTTTCTACTCCTACATGATTATCTTCATATTCCGCTGATTCAACGAGCTTTATTTTATACTTTTCAATCAAGGAAATACTCCATGGAATATTTTCATTATCGGCAATTTCGTACCAATTCCAATGGTCTTCATATTTTTCAAGCAAGCTTATATCCCAAGGCAAGCCTTCATTGCCTGACAATAATTCAAAGGCGGTTTTGTTTCCTAACCATTTTGAAATATTTGTGTCAATAAAACCAGGTAAAGCCAGTAGTTTTTTATTGGCAGCTATATAAGTCCAATCGATTTTGGAATGCCACTTTTCAAGTAAGTTATTTTCTAGCCAAGGCAATTGATGGCTCATACTTATAGTTCCCCAGTTTAGTATATCCTCATATTGATTTACAATATCATAATGAGCACATACGCCTTGATTATTTGCGAAAAAACAGTCAAAATCTATATAATCCTTATATCGGTCTATAAACGCTAAAGACCACGGCAAACAAGGATTAAAAGAAAGGTGTTCCCAATTCCAATCGCCTAAATATTTGTCAATGATTGCATAATTCCATGTAAATTGTCTATTGCTACTAAAACTTAAATCTTCTAAGTCAATATAGTCGCCAATGGTATCAAACAAATTTTGATCCCACACTATATGCCTGTTAATCATCAAAGTATTAGCAACCTCTTTATTGTTTTTGAATCGTTCACAAAAGGCAAGTAAAAAAGCTTTATTTGAAAGTGACCTAGAGCAAAATGCAATTCCCACGGCAATAGGTGCTGTCGGAAAAGCGTCAATCATTTCCATCGTCCAGGCAATATTGCTATTTTTAGCAATCAGGTGCCAATCTACCCAATGTTGCCATTGCTGTAATTCAGCAAAAGTAAAAGGGTAATGAATACACACTATTTCCTTAAAAAAAGCAGGATGTTTTTTACTAAATTCTATGATTGCATTGTTCATAAAGCTATTGATTTATATGAATACAGTTTGAAAATTATAATTTAAAGCAGCAATAAAAACAGCTTTTAAAAATCGTCTTCGGTTTCATGGAAATACGCTTCTTCATAGTACAATAAAAAATACCTGAATACTATGGGATACAAGGCTGGACGAATTTCATTTTCCCTAATGATTGTATAGGCGATTCGTATAAATTGATGGCCATTTAAAACGGCAACATCATATTCAAGATATTCTGCACTATTTTCAATATTTGCTTTTATGTAATCGCTCAAATCAGGATCTTCATCATCGTATTTCCACAAAGACTTATTTCTTGTTAATATTTCCCAAGCAATATCCCAATAAAGGGTTCTTTTCCCTTTGCTAATACCACAATTATTACAAAACCCTTGAATAAGCTCATGCAAAGCCTCTTTGATAGTGATGGTAGTAGGTGTATTGACCACTGTAATAAAATATGGCAGCAAGTTGAGTGATTTTTTGCATAAAAATTCACTCAATGATTTCGTTTGCAACACCCTTTCTGCGGTAAGTTTTTTAAAGTTTTTACTTATAATTAATGGTTTGAAAGGCCTATTTTTCAAAAAAGCAAAAACATATTTCAAAAACAGTCCTTGCACTTGTACCGGTATTTCATTTTTACGAAACAGCTCAAAACTTATATTGATATACTCCTCATAAATAACAAATGGCAACTTTTTAGGATCATGTTTTTGATAACTCGCTATTTGATTATAAACTATTAATTTATCATAAGATACGTTAAATGTCTCTTTAAAATATGCTTCTTGATCATGTAGATACACATGACATATTTCCCAAACTATTTTAGCAATTTTAGGATGCGCAGCATAATGCCAATAATACAAATTAAGCAAATGCAAAAATGCTTCTTTATGGGTGATGGCAAGAGGTTGATTTACAACTGCTATAAACTCCTGAAAGGAAACGGGCTGTTGCGTATTTGAAAAGTATTTTTTACAAATACTTGAGCGTAATATTTCTGCTTCAGCAATAAATTTGTTTGTGGTTTCCATGAAATTGGTATTTGCTAATGAATAGTCATTGAATACCTTTAACACCGATGCAAAACAAATAAAGTTGCAGGAGCTTTAACAAATATTTTACCGGACTATAAAAATACCGGCAAAGCGTCTTTAGGGGTGTGCGCTTTCAAGATGTCCTTTGCTCTTGATAAATCAGATTTAACGGTATTGGGGTTCCTATTGGTGATGGTGGCAATTTTTTTTATGGAATACCTTTTGAAATAATACATCAAAATACAATCTCTTTGGTTGGTTGATAAAATGGGTATCAGGTAATTCAACAAACGCAATTGCTCATTTTCCTTTTCTAGCGCATTTTCGGATGCATTATACTCCACCTCTTGCTTGTATTGCTGAAGTAGAATAGCCTTTTTTGTATTTTTTTTAATTAAATCATTTGCTGCATTAAGCAGCATGCGCATAAAATAGGCATGTGTACACCCGTTAGTTACAAAATTCCCTTTATCTAAGATTTCCCAAATTTTGACAATAGTCATTGCAATGACGTCATCCTTATCATCTTCATGCAGGGCGGTAAAAGTTCTCAACTTCGATTTAAAACAAACTCTTAGATGGCTTACCAATGGCGATATTATGGCTACATCTCTTAATTTGAGGTAGTTTAATGTTAAAATTTCAGTAACTAAAAATGCAGGTTTTGGTGTGGTGATTGGTGTTGTGATTGAATTTGCGTTTTTCATGGGAGTTTTTGTTAGTTGTTTAAAGGGTTAATAAGTATAGAAATGGTTTCAGGTGCATCGTCGAAATACTTCATCAAGGCTGGACAAAGCCACCCATGGTGATTGGTATTTTTCAAATTATACCAAGCGCCTTCTGATAAATCATTTTCTTTGACCAGTACGGCATCGGCATCGGGCAAAATACCTGCAGTAAACACAAGGTTAAATCGATCTGATGCAATGCCTTTTTTACTTAGCTGTTGGTCTATCATTTCAGGCACCCCTAGCACAAATGGTTCTCTTAACAAGTGGCGACTTTCATCGTCAAATACCCAAGTTCCTAAGGCCTTATAAGGTTGTATTATAAACATTGCATTTCTTTGCATCCTTTTTTTGATTTAAAATTTGGACATAGTTATAGAACGAAGCATTTTTAAGATGCTCAAAATTAGCTTGTTAATAAAATATTTGATTTTTGTAATTCTTTTTTACTATAAAGACAACCTATGTTAAAAAGAAACCGTTTAAAACCATTGTTGTCTTTTTTAATCGGTATATGGTCTGTTACGCTGAAATCCCAAATAGGTTTTGAAAGACCCCAAAAACTTTAGCAAGTATTTTTTAACAACCTTAATTTTAGCCACTTACAATAACCATTCCCTTGTGCTTTGAAAAAAAACAGTACTTAGGAGTTTTTAGTGTTGAGTTTTTAGTGTTGAGTGTTGAGTTGAACACACACATTTTAAATTTTGAATTTTAAATTTAAAATTTTAAATTAAATCATGCTTCTACTATTTTACTCAGGGTAAGCACATTAAAAATTTAGACTAAAAAATCAATATTTGTTTATTTTACAGCAAAGCCCTACTTAACAACCCATCAATTCAAAATTATTTTTCAGCTGCAACTTTTTGCCCTAGCGTCAAGTGTTAGCCTTGTATTTAAACAAAGGCAACATGAATTATTCCCAATTATGCAAGCAATCAGATACCTGTAACACTCAAAAGCCACTGGTAACATACATTGAGCCCTATCAATTGAACTATATACAGCAAATCAAAATTCACAAAGACCATATCGCCTTTTGGGTTTTCGATGAAATCTACATCCCTATTACTTCAGCAAAACAGTTCAAATCAGATTACTTCCCTGAGGTAGCCGTTTGTTTTGTGAATAAAACCGAACAAAACATGACTTGGCAAATGCCAAAACAAGGGGGAATCGCCTATCATCTTAAAGGGACCTTGCGTTACAAGATGAGTGATTGGTATAAATTAATGAATGATTTTTTTGATCATCATTGCAAATCCAACATCCAGGAGACCATTGCCATCCATTTATTTAATACTATCATCAAAACCTGTAATAAATCAAGCATTGAGCAGGTAGAATATTATTTTGAAAACAAATTAATACGTACCCTCGACACTTCCCTTAAAAATATAGGCATCGCCATCACTGACATCAGCCTAGAAGACTCATTTCAACACGAATAAATTATTTTTTTGAATTCTTGCAACTTTTATCCTTAGTGCGAAGTGTTAGGTTAACAATAGTTTCACTATCATCTAAATAACAACATGACTATCATTTGGTTTGTATTATTGGCCATTACAATACAGTTCATCCTAAGTTGGATTTTGTATCAAATAAATGGCAGGAGGTTCAAAAACCTTGAATTGAAGATTCACTTCTTAGAGTTAAGCATCCTATCCTTATCATCTGATGAACATAATATGATTGGTAAGGCAACACAACCCACAAGTAGTGATGCGATTAATGAGAAGATGGAACAGCATGAATGCTTGACTCCTCTACAGGCAATTGCCGAAGAAAAATTAAAAGCTAAAGCAGAAAAACGACAGCCTGCTATTTTACTGCCATTCCAAAAAACCTTGGGAAGCAAAGAGCTTGCTGAAGCGATTGGCAATAATGACATCCATTTGGTATGTACGGCAAGCATAAATGGGCCAATATGGAGAGCAGCAATAAAGCATTTTAGTGAACCCGACTATATTTCGTCTTTAAACAAATTGACCCAAATAAATACGCAATGTAAGATTGACACCTTGTTTCCTTTATGCAACATTTCGATGTTGCCATTACGTGTATATCATGACACAAATGCTATACATGAACGGGATGCCTTTAAAAAGCACATTGGGGATTGTTTGAATTTGAATGAAACCAAGCTGCGGTGCCCTGTGATGTTGTTTGCCTTCGACAAACAAGCAGATTTTAATTGTCTACTGGCCAAAGAGATGCTGACCGAAACTTTAATGCAACAATCGAATTTATGCCATACGAAGCAAGTGTATTACAGTATGGTGTAGCAGGTCGCGTTTGGGTAGTTGCAAATGTAAGTTGTCGTTGTGTACTAATATTTAAGAATCAATAAATCTGAGGAAATATGAAGTTGAGCTGATATTTTTCGAATCATGTCAAGGCTTAATTTTCTTTTGTTGTTTAATATTTCTGACACACGACTCTTATAACCTATTATATCGGCTAAATCCTTATTTTTAATTCCTAATTGTTCCATTCGAAATTTAATAGCCTCTAATGGATGAGGAAAAGGAATTGGGTATTTTTGTTCTTCATAATTGTCTATCAGCATGGCCAATAATTCCAATTCGTCAGCTTCTGGAGTTCCAGTAAGGGCATCAAAAATTTGTTCAACCCTTTCTATTGCCTCATTATATTCTTTTTCGGTTTTTATAATTTTGATTACCATTTTTTATATCGTTAAAGCATTTATTTTGTCATATTCAGCATGAGTACCTACAAATCGTATGAAAATAATCTTAGAAGTATAGTGTATTGCTACAATCAACCTATAATTGTTCCCTTTTATATTAAAAACAACCCTATTATTTCCAAGAATACTAGCACTTGGATAATCAATTTTAATATCATTTGGACTTAAACACTTTGCGTTTTTTGCTTCATGATACCATGCTGTTAATGATGATTGACAATCGTTATGGATGGTCCAAAAATCTTCTAATACTTTTCGTTTTATTATTCTGAAATTCATTTTATTAGATACTATACTACAAAGATAATAAATAAGTTACCATATTGGTAAAATATACTAGTATTTTGTCTAATAAATTCAAACTGAAAACTTTTGTTTTTACTATTTTTCTGTAATACAATATTTTATTCTACATAATGATAACCATACGATTAAATACATTTTTTGCTTAGTATTTTTTATCCAATTTGTTCTATACGCTATCAGAATTCAACATTATTTCAAAACTTTTTTTGCATTACTGCAACTTTTATGCTTGGTGCATAGTGCTACTTATATAATATCGTAAATCTCAAATTTTAAAATTCACAACGGTTTATGAAAACCAAAGGGGTAACCTCCCAATATGACACATAACATGATTAGGTGGAGACCAGTGACCACTTCAAAAACGGGGCGACACCGAAAGGCCTTATGAGTAGGAAATTTATCAACCAAAAAAAATGAAAAAAGTAATCACCAACCTATTATTAATTTGCAGTGCAGCCATTTTCTTCACAGCATGTACTTCCACCAACAAAGGATTTCAATCGTCTCCTGTAGTGTCTAGAAATGTGCAATTGGATCCAATTAAGGCGGATATTAAAGTAAATGAGACTACTAAACTTTCGGGTGAAAGCACGAGTACTTATTTTCTGTTTTTTAGAATGAGTGGCGACAATACCTCGGCTGATGGTATCAACTATAGTACCGATGCTGGTGGCTCAGCATTGAGCCAGTATAATCCTTTTAAAATAATAAAAACAGCCATGCTCAATAAAGTAAGGTCTGCGGCAGCTTACAAAGCACTATCGGCTGGGGATTATGACTTTTTGGTACATCCCAATTACACCATGACCACCCAAAACTTTTTAGGTCTAGTGAAAATCTATAAATGTAACGTATCTGGCTATGGTGCAAAATACCAAAACTTTAGAACAGAGAAACAAAAAATTGTGCTGTTAGAAGATGGCAAAGAAGTGGTACTTCAAGATAAATAGTAAATAATGGCACTTCAACGATGTCAATGCTCAAAACTTTGACATCGTTATTTGTTGAAATTTAAAATCAAGTTGAAACCAGTAAGCACTTTAAAAACGGGGCGAGACCGAAAAGCCTTATGAGTAGGGAAAACACTAAACCTAAATAATAAAATCATGAAAAAATTCAAAGTAAAATTATGGGCAAAAGGTATTTCTTATGAAACAATGATTTTTGCCTCAAATTACACCGAGGCAGAAAAATTAGCAAAACTTCAATATGGAAACGATATAAACATTAGAAGTACCCAAGAAGTAAAATAAATGCCATTTTAAAAGACTTACACCTTGCGTGTAAGTCTTTTAAATGGTAATATATGTTCTATAAATCCTTTATTCCTGTAAATACTGATTCAGACTATATTTTCAAACTTGCTTGCTCGAACTAGAAATCTTATTTACTGATTTTAGTAAAACTATTACAATAACTCATACATCTGTAAAATAACTAAAATTAGACAATAAAATTATCTAAATCCTTATACAAACCAAATCGCTCCACCGACAAATATTAATGAAGCGTTTATAATTGCTTATACATACTTACTGAACAATATTTTACTTGATTTTAGGGTTTTAAACATGATAATTCTGCAATCCTTTTAATTCTTAAAATCCTCATTCAGAAATTTTTTATTTGTATTACAAGTTATTTAGTTCCTTTTCAAGTTCTTCTACAGTAGGAAAGTTTCGTTTTATATTTTCGGGTAATTCGTTAAATGTAAATTCACTTATTCCTAATGGTTTTTTAATATCTCTTAGTGCATATTCTACTTCCAAAGTGTCTTTTGATTTACATAAAATAATACCTATACTTGGTTGGTCTAGTTCTGTTTTTAGTAAATCATCTACAGCAGAAAGATAATAATTCATTTTGCCTGCAAATTCAGGTTCAAACTCACCCATTTTAAGGTCAATCACTACATAACAATGCATTTTAGTATGATAAAATAGTAAATCTATTATACGTTCTTTATTACCAATTTGCAAAGGATATTGGCGACCAATAAAAGCAAATCCTTTACCTAATTCAAGCAAAAATTTAGAAATATTTCCTGTTAAATGTTTTTCTAATTCAAGTTCTTGCACCTCACTTTCGAGTGTAAGAAAATCAAATTTATAGGGGTCTTTTAGCGTTTCTCTAGCTAGGTCACTTTGGGGCTTAGGCAAGGTAAGCTCAATTTGTTTTGAGATTTTCCTTGTCTATTAATGAGCTTTGTTTCTAACTGTATTTCAAGTACATTTCTACTCCAATTGTTTTGAATTGTTTGTTCGATATAAAATATGGCTTGTTCAGATTTATCACATTTTCCAATAATTGATATATGATGTCTCCATGGAATTTTGCAAAGGATATTTTGCTCTGTTATTAGTCCTGCAACCTGCTGTACTAATCCATTTTTCTCAAGTCCACTAGCTTGGCGAACAATTGTATCTGACTGAATATCAGTATTTTGAATTAGTCCACCAGCTTGGTGGACTAATTGAGAATCTTTGTAAAAAAGATAAAATTTTCTCATCGAAAACAAATTAGTTCTTGAAAAACCATTTGTGTCAGGAAGGTCTAATTTTAAATCTTTTGCCATTTGCTCTATCACTTTACTACCCCAAAGCTGAGTCGATTGAGCATCAACAATACTTTTTCCAATTTCCCAATAAAGTATTATCATTTCCACATTCACTGCAACGGCAGCTTTTAATTGGGCAGAACGGATTTTGTCTTTGAGTGACTTAATCCAAATTTTATATTCGTTATCTAAAATCATACTATTTTATGTTAATACTTTTCATTAAGGTATTATGGCTTTTAGTGTAATTCTTGGGTCAGCAACACAAAAATTGCAAAAACTTAAAATTAACTATTTGATGCTTTGTGTTTAATTGTATCATTAGTAATTATAACTGTAAAATAACTAAAAATTTGCAAATATAATTGTCCAATCCATTTATAAAAAAAACGCTCCACCGACAAATATCAATGAAGCGATTATAATAGCTGATACATTTTTCATTTGAGCTTTCGTTTAATTTGAATGCCCAATTTGGTAATGAACTACGTTATGTTGGAGAAGATTTTACTGTTATGGGATATTAAGTTTGTTTTTTTATGAATTAATTACAAATTGGTATATTGCAAACTATTACCATTAACTGTCAATGAATTTAATATGAATTTTGAACAATTAATAAATCAAATTGAAGTTGTACATACAGAAATGTAATTAATTGCTGTTAGGCAAGTAAATAATTCATTGTCTATTCGTAATATTTTTATTGGGTTTTATATTGTTGAATACGAACAAAATGGTTCAGATAAAGCATTGTATGGTGCTAATACTATAAAATTGTTAGCAGAACGTTTAAAACATATCAAAGGTATTTCTGTACCTCAATTATATCGTTTTCGTGATTTCTATTTTACCTATCCAAACATTTTCTCGACAGTGTTGATAAAATTACAAAACACTGATTTTGGGGTTAATACAATTTTATCGACAGTGTCGATAAAATTACAAAGTGAATATGTAGATATTGAAAAAAGTGAATTTTCATACGAACCTGAAATACTACTAAACAGATTAACATTTTCACATTTTGTGGAATTGTTAACTATCAAAGATACCTTTAAACGTGCATTTTATGAAGTACAATCAATAAAAAACAATTGGGGAGCCAGGGAACTTGGTAGAGCAATCAATACAATGTTATTTGAACGTACTGGATTATCAACAGATAAAGAATTGGTTTTATCAAGTTTTAAAAATGATGTTGATATTTCGATAAGTGACATAGTTAAAAATCCTTATTTTTTAGAGTTTATTGGCTTAGAAGAAAAGGCAAGTTATACTGAAACAGACTTAGAATCGGCAATAATTAATCATCTTCAAGATTTTTTAACCGAATTAGGTAGAGGTTTTTGTTTTGAAGCACGACAAAAGCGAATTACATTTGATAATAAACATTATAGAATAGATTTAGTTTTTTATCATAGGATTTTAAAATGCCATGTTTTAATTGATTTAAAATTAGGGCATTTTGACCATGCTGATGCTGGCCAAATGAATATGTATTTGAATTATTTTAGAAAAAATGAAATGACTGAAGGAGATAATCCTCCGGTAGGCTTAATTTTGTGTGCCGACAAAAACGATACATTGGTAGAATATACCACTACAGGATTAACAAACGAAGTATTTGTTTCTAAATATCTCGTGCAATTGCCTAGTAAAGAAGTATTAGAGGCATTTATTAAAAACGAATTGAAAGATTAATTATTGTAAAATAATAAATCGCTCCACCTACAAATATCAATGAAACGATTATAATTTGAATGCCCAATTTGGTAATGAACTACGTTATGTTGGAGAGGATTTTACTGTTATGGGGTCTTTTCAACTTTTTCTGCTATCATTATTTCAAAATATTCAGATTTTGATAAATTCTGTGTTGTAAATCACTTCTTACACCAGCTTGTTTTGCATAATTATCCCAATTTTTAATTACCATATTGACGTCATCAATAATTTTTTCTCCTTTTTTAATGTTATTTTCCTTTGCTATTGTCATTAAATCAGCTTGGGTAATCATTAACCTTTTGCCGTTCACACTTAAGGTTTGTTTACTTACCCAATGATTGGTTTCGTCGAAGGAAAAACACAAGTCATAAGCTGGAGCTAAACGCCAAGATTCATCTTTTTTTAAGATGAAAGAAAAGTTTTTTGTATGGTCATCATAGTTGGTTGCTAATACATTAAATACCATTCTTCGAAACATTTCTTCAGCTTCTGGATAAGTAAGCCTTAACCTACGCATGGTTTGAAATACTTGCTCATAGCTGTAGCCATACATATCGTTGAAGTCATAGTGTTGTAAACCACACAGTGTTTGAATGTGATGTTTAGTATTCCCTTCTCTATCAAAGCGTTTGGTCATAAAATGAGCTCTGCCATTTTCTTCCAACAATTTGCATTCACTTATATTTATACCACAATCTTTTGCCATTAAATAATAAGCATATTCCACACGTCCCCAGCCACTACTTTCTCCAAACTGTTCGTTACTTATTCCATCTAATTTTATTAACCAATGTTCGAAGCCTTTTGGTACATTACCCTGACCAGAACGCACTTCTTTAGTTTTGGGGTTATAAGCAATTACAGCTTTAGGACGTGCACCACCTGCCGAAGTTCCAATTTTAAGAATTTCAAGTATGGATTTTTCTTCATCCTCATTTATATTTGTTAAAAATAATTCTCGTTCATTGAGCATTTTCTTAGCTACTTCCACTAATCCATCTAATGCTAACGAAAAACTGCTTTTCCCTGATTTAATTTGGGCAGGTTCAAACTCTAGAGCTCCCACACCTCGTGAACCAATAAAACATAATCTCTCTACAGGATTCATACTGTTTTCTGGACGACCTTGCTGTGCCAACCAAATATTGATAAGTCTATTACCATATTTATCGGGCAATGCATCAGATAATAAGCCTGGTAAACCTTTAAAAGTATCATCTGTTTCTCCTCTTCCTTTTCGTAATTCAGGAAAACTGTAAATACGTGATCCATTTTCGATAGGCATTTTTATTGGTGACAAATTCCATCCTTTTTGCAAAAAATTAACATCAAATTGAAAATACCCCAATTGTTGCTCATTATCCCAACGAACAGCTCCCGCTAATTCTCCCCATATTTTTACCTCTGCTACATCTACCATCCCAAGTCGTTTTTATCTTTGGGGCTTATTTTTGTTGGAGATGCTTGCTTGCGTTTTTTTTTCTGCAATTTGGCATATTCAAGTGGGCTAATTTGCTCTGTTACTTTAAATACATCCATGATATATAACAAATCTAATACTCTTAACACTTGTATCAAGCTATCGATTCTAACTTTTTTACCTCTTTCCAAAAGGCTTAAAGTTGACCTACTCATTCCTGCGGCTTCTGCTACTTGGTCTTGGGATTTGTTTTGGTTTAACCTATGAGTCTGAACAAATAGACCAATTTGTGTTAACAAAGCTTTGTCTGACATTAAATTCAATCTTTCGTATGACATATCATTCATATATTAATTTATATAATCGATTTGAATTATATCTCATTCAAATTTAATGATATTTTTTTGAAATAAGAAAAAGGATGTATGAAATTTCATTCAAATTTGATGCTTTAAGCTTGATTTGAATGATAATTCATACAAAAATGTGTTTTTATAAATTGTTATTAGGAATATTACCATTAAATCACTGCCACTGCTCCTTCCAGTTTTACATAGTTGATATCTACACCATCATCAAAGTCAAACTCAATAAATCTTTTCACACCTCGTTGTATTTTTCGTTTAATAACTCTTGGTGTGGATGCCAAGTAGCTGCGTTGCTGCCATAGTATTATGCAGTTTTGATCATTTAAAAATGATATTTGATAATTTCCAATTGGACAATCGCTGATTGTCTAATTGAAGTAAGTGTAAATGCTATAATTTATCAATCAAATTTCTATAAAACATTGGCAATAAACTAAAAAATAGCCAATATTTCTTATGAAACAATGATTTTTGCCTCAAATTACTCAGAGGCAGAAAAATTAGCAAAACTTCAATATGGAAACGATATAAACATTAGAAGTACCCAAGAAGTAAAATAATTGCCATTTAAAACGACTTACACCTTGCATGTAAGTCGTTTATTTTAAAGATAAAGAATATTCCGATTCATGTTCAAAAACTTAAAGCTGATATATTCGCATAAAATCATCTATAACCTGTTTTTAAATTTTTGGTTTTTGTTTGATCAAATGTTTAAAGGAGCTTTTGTTATACCTATCGGTCTCCCTATTTGTAAGACTGATAAAATTTTGCTTATACCCATACCGAATTAACCACATGCACTACCCCTCAAAAATTACCCTTGGCAAAAACCATGGTGAAGAACTTGTTTTTGAAGCGCTAAAACAACTCATGACAGCAATGCTATAGATGAACGGGATGCCTTTAAAAAGCACATTGGGGATTGTTTGAATTTGAATGAGACCAAGCTGCGGTGCCCTGTGATGTTATTTGCCTTCGACAAACAAGCAGATTTTAATTATCTACTGGCCAAAGAGGTATTGGCCGAAACTTTAGTGCAGCAAACAAATTTACGCCATACGAAGCAAGTGTATTACAGTATGGTGTAGCCCACAATATTCCACGATGGGCCAAAATAGTTGCATTAATTTGGGGCATGATGCAAATACTTCCCCCCTGATTGGTTCTACCGCTATAACAATAAAATTTCTTACATCCTTAATTTAAAAAATCAAATAAGGTTTTTAAGGGAATATCTAATGATTTGGAGATAGAAATAAGCTGACTCAAACTCGAGGTAATTACCCCTCGCTCAATTCTAGAAATTTGACTAATAGACAGTTCTGCATCGTTTGCCAGGGCTTCTTGCGAAAGTCCTTTGGCTTCTCTCAATTGCTTGAGGTGCTTGCCAAATAATAGTAATATGTTGGTATGTCGTTCGGAGTTCACAGGTCAATTTTCAAAATAAAAAGCAAATAAGCCTAAGCAAATTTGCTTAGTTAGAATATAAAAATGATATTTGAAAATACGTGTATATTTCAAATATCCAACATTTAAAGATAGCAGGTTTATTTGTTATTGACCTCCACATTAAAAAAATCAAAATGGTTTATGACAATCAAAGGGGTAACCTCCCAATATGACAGATAAAATGATTAGGTGGAGACCAGTGACCACTACAAAAACGGGGCGACACCGAAAGGCCTTATGAGTAGGAAAATTATCAACCAAAAAAAATGAAAAAAGTAATCACCAACCTATTATTAATTTGCAGTGCAGCCATTTTCTTCACAGCATGTACTTCCACCAACAAAGGATTTCAATCGTCTCCTGTAGTGTCTAGAAAT
>Ga0209353_10001398_pt1 | contig 13724 bp, 12 predicted proteins | sample LauGreSpBDMM15SD_2_FD_187561 | JGI IMG/M metagenome (GOLD analysis project Ga0209353, IMG submission 187561) | Freshwater lake microbial communities from Lake Michigan, USA - Sp13.BD.MM15.SD (SPAdes) (version 2) | ecosystem: Environmental > Aquatic > Freshwater > Lake | place: Lake Michigan...
ATGCCATGTCAGGTGTTTTCACCTGACATTTTCGCCTTGGACGGCTAAAGATTTGTTCTACAATTTCTAAATTTTACCTCAATAACTATCAATAGTTTAGCTTAATCCTTCAGATAAAGTTAATCCGCACATTATGCCATGTCAGGTGTTTTCACCTGACATTTTCGCCTTGGACGGCTAAAGATTTGTTCTACAATTTCTAAATTTTACCTCAATAACTATCAATAGTTTAGCTTAATCCTTCAGATAAAGTTAATCCGTATGCCATGTCAGGTGTTTTCACCTGACATTTTCGCCTTGGACGGCTAAAGATTTGTTCTACAATTTCTAAATTTTACCTCAATAACTATCAATAGTTCAGCTTAATCCTTATTTTTACAAAAATACGCTACACTAAACCTTTACACACCATTGGAAATTAAAATATTCTTTGATTCTATTGACGAACAAGACTATGACCATATCACAGATTCAAATTCTTTGTTTAGGAATATTGAATACTTTGGAGAAAAACTACCCAATTGGCGTAAAGCCGACATAGCACTCATAGGAATAGTTGAAAATAGAGGTTCTCTGGTAAATACAAGTGCTGCCAAAGCTGCAGAGAAGATTCGCAGACAATTGTACCAGCTTAAAAAAGGGGCTAAAAATTATAAAATTGTTGATCTTGGTAATTTACGCAACGGTGACCATGCCGAAGCAACGCAACTGAGGTTGAAAGAAGTTTGCCAGGCTTTGCTGGAACACAAAGTTTTGCCCATCATCTTTGGTGGAACGCACGACATCGATTATGGCCAATACATGGCGTATGAGCATTATGACAAGCTGATCAGTGTGCTGAATGTGGATGCTTTTCTTGACATGGAAAATGACAAATCATTGGGTTTGAGTCGTCATCATTCGCATCAAATCATGATGCACCAACCAAATTATTTATTCAACTATACCAACCTTGCTTACCAAAGTTATTTGGCCGACCAACAAATGTTGGATACGCTGGAGAAACTTTCCTTTGAAAATTACCGATTGGGTCAGGTGCAGGAAAAAATAGAAGAAATGGAACCTGTAGTGCGCGATGCCGACATGTTGAGTTTTGATATTTCAGCCATCAAAATGCAGGATGCTCCGGGCAACGCACAATCTCAACCTTTTGGACTTACCGGGCAAGAAGCTTGTCAACTGGCTTGGTATGCTGGGCAAAGTGATAAATTAACTTCTGCTGGGTTTTATGAATACAATCCTGAAGATGATTTTAGAACACAAACGGCGCAGGTTGTAGCAACAATGATGTGGTATTTGATTGAAGGATTTTACCACCGTAAGTTGGAATTGGAATTCAATACCGATAATTATTACCGTTATTTGGTATCTTTGCCCGACGACCAACAAGAATTGATTTTCTACAAAAGCAAGCAATCTGAAAAATGGTGGATGGAAGTTCCTTTCCCCATCAGCAAATCAAAATATACCCGTTCCTCCATTGTGCCTTGTAGTTATACCGATTACCTCATTGCAGGACAAGGTGAAATTCCTGACCGATGGCTGCATGTACATACCAAATTGATTTAAATAAAAACCCTTAAACAAAATATACAATGACCTCTTTAGCAGAATTATCAATATTATCAGAAGAAGAACGTTACAACGAAACCGTAAAATTAATCTTAGCCAACAAAGAAGGATTTGTGTTGAGCGACAATGGCGGTATGGTAACCATGGGAACCGATGACGACGAAACCAGCATTATTCCATTTTGGCCAAGTGCAGAAGCCGCAAAAACTGTAGCTATTGGTGACTGGAGCAATTGCAAACCAGAATCATTTAACTTGGATGAATTGTTAGAATTTATTCTTCCTGAATTGATTGAAGACAAACAATTGGTAGCAATATTCCCAACATTGAGCGACGATGGAATGATTCTTGACGCGGCAGATTTTGCAGATGATTTGAAAGCTTAATTTGAGCAAACAAGTTAAAAGTTTGAATTCCCAATGAGATAAACGAAGTGGTTTATTTTATTGGGAATTTTTTTGTGATGGTTTTTTAAAATAGATTTTATCCGATGCTCTCCCAAATTTGCAACGACGCTCTTCCGAATTTGCAATTCGGAAGTATTAATTTGTAACGACGCTCTTCCGAATTTGCAATTCGGAAGTATTATCGCAGGATTTTCAATCCGTTTTTGAGCGTCCGGATTACAAATCCTTCGATACGGATTCGACAATGCAATTGTCGAATAGCGATTTTTTTGTGATTGTGAAAATTTCGATGCTCTTCCAAATTTGCAACGACGCTCTTCCGAATTTGCAATTCGGAAGTATTATCGCAGGATTTGCAATCCGTTTTTGAAAGTCTGGATTGCAATTCTTCGATACGTATTCGACAATGCAATTGTCGAATAGCGAAATAGCGAAACGCCCACATCTAAATTATAAAACTATTTTAAAAAGAATTAAAAGAACAAAACTCACCTTTACACCTTAGTAATTTCATAAATACACCTTTTGTGTTTACATTTGTTTACTAAGAAAATTAAGGCCTTGAAAGCAAATCATCCCATAGGAATATTCGACAGTGGCATCGGTGGACTTACCGTTGCGCATGCCATCGCCAAGGTGTTGCCTGATGAAAGTTTTGTGTATTTTGGGGACACGGCCCATTTGCCTTATGGGGATAAATCAACTGCTGCGATACAATCTTACACGGTGAAAATTTGTGACATGTTGTTGAAACAAGATTGTAAGGTGATTTTGATTGCCTGCAATTCCGCTTCGGCAGCAGCTTATGAGCTTGCCAGAGAATATGTGGGGAGTAAGGCAAAGGTTATCAGTGTGATAGATCCAGTTGTCAATTACCTGGAAACACATTATGCCCATCAAACTGTTGGACTGATTGGTACCAAAAAAACTGTAAAATCTAACGTTTATCATAAAAAGGTAGACAAATTAGATTGTGGAATAGAGTTGAAATCCTTGGCGACGCCTTTGTTGGTGCCCATGATTGAAGAAGGGTTTTTTGACAATTCGATTTCAGAAAATATCATCCACAAATACTTATCGGATCCAATTTTACAAAATATTCAAGCGCTGATTTTGGGTTGTACCCATTATCCTCTGATAAAAAAAGAGATTGTTGATTTCTACAAAGGCAATGTAATGGTGATTGATTCGTCAATGATTGTGGCCAATGCAGTGAAACAATACTTACAAGAGGCTGATTTATGCACCAAAAATACCGTTTCAAAACGTACCTTTTGGGTGTCTGATTATACCAAATCATTTGAAGAAACCACCAAAATATTCTTTGGTAAAGAAGTTGGGTTAGAATATTACCCACTCTGGGAATAGAATTATTAATTTTGAATTTTAAATTTTTAATTAATTTAAAATTCAAAATTAATAATTCAAAATTATAAAAAGATGGCAGTCCTGATCTATTTAATAACGGTATTGGTTTGTGTGCTGGTGGTATTTTATGCCGAGCGTAAGCTTGCGGCGTTTGTACAGGATCGCTTGGGGCCTATGCAAACGGGATTTTATGGGACTTTTCAGGCCATTGCTGATTTGTTAAAAATGCTTCAAAAGGAAGATATCATTCCTCAAAAAGCAGATGCACCTCTTTTTAAAATAGCCCCCATTTTGGTCTTTGTTTCCGTGTTTGTGGGCTTTGTTGCCATTCCGTTAAGTCCTGATTTTGTTGGTGCACCGATGAGAAACGGTCTATATTTTGTATTGGCAATTGTCTCTTTGGACATTATCGGATTGTTGATGGCGGGTTGGAGTTCAAACAATAAATATGCACTGTTTGGAGCCATGAGGGCAATTGCGCAAATTGTGTCTTACGAAATTCCGATTGGATTGAGCGTGCTGGCGGTGGTGATGACCTGCCAGTCTATGGACTTACAGGAAATTTCGTTTCAACAAGGTATTTGGGCCAATGAATTCGGCGGGAATACTACCAATTATTTGTTCGGCTTAAAATCTTTGGGAATCAATACTACGGATATTGGAGGGATTTTGACCTGGAATATTTTCCGATCCCCAGTACTGTTCATCGCTTTTATCATCTATTTCATTGCTTCTTTGGCTGAATGTAACAGGGCGCCATTCGATATTCCTGAAGCTGAATCAGAATTGGTGGCGGGTTATCATGTGGAATATTCAGGATTTCGGTTTGGGATTTTCTTCCTGGCAGAATATGCCATGATGCTTTTGACAGGATTTCTAGCAACAATTTTGTTTTTAGGAGGATGGAATACGCCATTGCCGAATATTGGAAATGTTCCTTTGGCGGCATGGACTAGTGGCGCTCCAGGTACTGTCGCGGCAACTATTTGGGGTGTATTTTGGATGATTTCAAAAACCATCGGTTTGTTGTTGGTGCATGTTTGGGTACGCTGGACTTTCCCTCGGTTAAGGATTGACCAATTGATGCATTTGTGTTGGAAAGTACTAACACCCATTTCCATTTTGGTGCTGTTTGTCAGTGGAATATGGCGGTTATTAATGGTTTAAAAAGTATTAAGTATGAGGTTTTAAGTAGTATTGTAGCTACTTTAAACTAAAACTTAGTCTTGAAATATAGAATATATGACTTATTTTAAAGACATCTCGGAAGGTATAAAAACGACAGTTTCAGGATTGAAATTGACGATGAAACATATATGGCAAGCCAGAAAAAGTAGGAGTACAGTTGGTATTGAACAGGAAAATTATTTCAAACAAGATACCGGCATTGTTACCTTGCAATATCCTTTTGATTCATTTCCTGTGCCTGACAATGGTCGTTACCGTTTGGACAATGTCATCGAAGATTGCATTGTTTGTGACAAATGTGTGAAAATTTGTCCGGTAGATTGCATTGATATTGAGGCTATTAAAGCAGTAGAGGATTTAGGGTTAACCTCTGACGGTTCACCCAAAAGACTTCATGCCGCAATATTTGACATTGATATGGCCAAATGTTGTTTTTGTGGTTTGTGCACTACCGTTTGTCCAACCGAATGTTTGACCATGACCAAAACCTATGATTTCAGCGAGTTTGATGTCACCAATATGAATTACCACTTCAGTAATTTATCACCGGAACAAGTGCTGGAAAAGAAACAGTTGTTGGAAGACAAGAAGGGGTGATGGATAATTTTAAATTCTTAATTTTAAATTTTTAATTAAAAATTGAATTCGCCCATTAAAAGGATTCAACATTCAATAGCTAAAATTCAGAACTAAACAATAAAGGTGTGGTGGATAATTTTAAATTTTTAATTAAAAATTGAAAATAATTCAAAATTCAAAATTCAATATTCAAAATTAAAAAATGTACCTCCTTCAAGAAATTATATTTGTTTTTTTTACTTTGCTTACTTTGGTGTCGGCGGTTTATATGGCAATTACTACGAATGTGATTTACGCCGCATTTTCGTTGTTGTTGACTTTTATAGGGGTGGCCGCTTTGTATATTTTTGCCTCCGCTGAATTTATCGGGCTCACCCAAATAATGATTTATATTGGTGGAATTTTAATATTAATTGTGTTCGGTGTGATGCTGACCAATAAAGTTGGGAATCAGCCTATTCGGGCCAAATCAATCAATACCGTTTCGGGACTTTTGTTGTCTTCAGCCTTGTTTACATTGTTGATGAATTCGATTATGGAAATTAATTTTTCCAAATTGCCCTGGATAAAAAATGGTCTGATGGTCAGTGGAAATACCACGCCCATTATTGGTGTTAATTTAATGACCCAATACCTATTGCCATTTGAAATTATTGCTGTTTTGTTGCTGGTAGCATTGCTGGGAGCATCTTTGATTGCTGGTCGTAAAGACAATTGATTAATGCTGAGTACTTAATTGTTCAACATCGTATATTTACTGATATTAATCACCGGAATAGGTTGGTCTGGCTGGTTTGATAGGATGATATACCCTTTGTGGTAATTGCATTTTGTTACCATTCCTTCCAAGTGGGTTTGGTCCCCGAAATCTCCATCCAATTGAACGCTTCTCATTAGTAAGGAAAGCAATTCATTTTCTGAATATTTGTACAAACTCCTGTCTTCAGCAATCCCAGATTTGGGGTTGATGAATTGAAGCAAGCCTTTTTCATTTACCAAATAAATATCCAACACAAAAGGCAATTCAATTTCTGTGTTTTCTTCTTCAATGATGATGGTGAAATTTTCGTTGTTGATGCTTTTTACATAGCCACACAATTCAGTGACGCCACCCTGAATCAAACTGATGGTAAAAACCACTTTTTTGCCAATCAACCAATCCAAAAGCATTGACTCGTACGCTCCAGACATTTTATTTCTGTGCTCAAAGGTGATTGGAGGCACATAATCCCATTTGCGTTTGCTGTCTCTTACAAAAACACCGCTAACGTCTTCAATCACATAAAACTTTTCACTGTTTGCCAGCTTAAACAAGGCTTCATTGACTTCTGTCAGTAACCCCATTATTTCTGATACCCCATCAAAATCGCCTTTTAATTTTACTTCACGGTTCACTAAAAACTGAAGCACATCCGGTGAATAATAACCCGGACTATCACCAATTTCAAAGGCAGTGTACCCTAAATCTCCTCCTTGTAAAAGTGGTACTAAAAATTGCTCATCACCATTGTTGGTGATGACAAAAAAATCAAGAATATCAATCACAGGAATCATGTTTCCTTTTTGTTCTTTCAGGATTAAATATCCGCCATTTTCCGGAATTACTTTTTCTAATGTCCCTCTGATTTCTAGTTCCAGATCATCTGCTGCCACCACAATTCTCACCTGACTTTTAATCAAAGCATAAAATTGTGTTACGGCATATTGTTCGTCTTCATTAAATGCAGATAAATAATTTTCAGGAGCGAGTTCTACTTCTTCTCCTTTTTCATCTTTTACCCTAAGACTGATTACTTCGTTAAATTGAATAGGTTGGTTTTCCCAGTTTTCAAGCGTAAGGAGTTGTTTGTCGAGGTCAACTTTTACTACAATTCCCTGAAGTATTTCTTCCCCTTCCTCTGCCAATTTAACAACTGTAACATATTCTCCTTCTAAAGATAAAAATTGTTCGTCTGAAAATACCCCAACTTCGTCGTTCTCATCTACACGTTCAGAACTTGGGTCAAATAAATAGGTTTCACCAGATTCATCAAACAAATAGATTTCTGTAATGTCAGCAATGGAAATGCTTTTACCTCCAATGAATAAGATACCGGAATCTCCCATCACTTCTTCCAAGGTGCCAGTGATTTCTCCAGGTGCAAAATCTCCTATGATGACCACCTCTTCATCCATTATTTCCTTAATATTTTCCAGGGTATAGTGCATGTGATTCACGTTTAAAATCTCTTAACGGAAAAATATAACAATCTGATTTTGTTTTTTTTTAACTAAAACAATCCAATGTTTGAATGGAGGTATGAATTCCCTTTATTCTTCTGATTATAAAATGCTTATGGATTAAATATTTTTTCTTGTATTTCGCCACAATGAAGCATTTTGCTTCCAAAATATGGATTTAAAACTTCTTCTGAGTTAGACAACCAAAAACCACCCTTGTCTTTAAATGCCATCGGGCAAAATTGTTTGTACACAGGATAGTTTTTGAGACCAATCTTTATATACAAATCATACACGTCTACTGAAAGAGGATAAAATTCGTTTCTTTGCACTTTTAAATCTTTGGTATCGGCAATTTTTTTCAAAAACAATTGAATGGCATCTTTTTGTTCTTCCCAAATATTGATTTTGTCTTTGTCCAAAGATTTAACATTTGCTTTGTCAAAGAGGATACTCATTTCATTGGCAAATTTGGAAGCATTTTCAGGATTTGCTTCCACCAATTCATCCCTAAGTTCCATGTATTTGTCCATGATTGGTTTGTAAGTAGCTGCAAGTGAATCGTCTGCTACGGTTTTACTTTCTAATTTAAGGTAAGAACTGTCCGCTAAAAAAGATTCCTCGTCTGCTGTTTCTTTTGCAGCATACTTACCTTCACATGCAAACATCAAGCAAGACAACAATACCAAAATAGTGTATATAAAGTTTTTCATTGGGTTAAATTTTTATTGGTTGAATTAAAAATGGTTCTACAAACTTAAGCTTTGTAGGGCTAAATTAAAAAAATAAGCCATTAAAAATTATAAAGTATACTGCTTTTGATACTATATGTTAGATGAGGAATGTCAATTATTGGGTTACTGTCATAAGTGGCAACATATTGCGTGTTGAAATTTAACTTGTTAGCTATCTTAAATTGTAAAGAGGTATCGGTAATCAAGCGGGGTTTTATGAAGTTTTCATCACACCTTGCCTGGTAATACGTAATCATGTACCAACTTAAAGTAGGAGTGATGCGGGCTTTGATGGTGAGGTTAGTTGTTGACTTGAGTAATGCGGTTTTTTTGTGTTCGGTGGTATTACTCCAGTTTTCTACTTCATACATGAAACCTGTATTGGCAGAAATGCTCCAGGTATTGTTGTATAAAATTCTATACCGGATGCATAATCCTGACAAAAACCTGTTGTCCATACCACGGCCTTTGTCGTATTGAATTTGATTGAATTGCTCTGGAGATAAAATTTTCTTTCTGAAGAAATTCATTCTGTAATGGGCGTATCCTTCACTTAAAACATTTTGGTTGGCAATTTTAATCAATGATAAGGTACTCAAAACCATGTAACTGTGTAGCTTTGATAAGTAGACACTGTTGACATTTGAATTGTAACTGGTAACACTCACGGTTTGTTTTTTTGCAGCAATGCCAAATCCCACATTACCCAAAAATACTTTGGCAGTATCCTTTTCTAACCTGAATGATTCGATATTTAATATTTGAGCATTCACCGAAACAGTTGAAATCAGTTGAGGTAAGGCACATAACCAGAGTTGTAGCAATATTTTCTTTGCAATACTAAGCTTCATTCAACAAATGCATTTCGTATCAAATCATCGAAGCCATTCAACTAGCGTGCGATTTCTATTTTTACAGTTTTCTTTTTTAATTTTTCAGTACTGATTAATGTCAGTAATTCATTCACTTTAGTGCGTTTCACCGCCACAAAAGAACTGAAATCCTGCACTTCAATCAATCCAAGTTCCTCTTTAGCCAATCCTCCTTTTTGAAGAAATAAACCAACGATGTCGACTTTGTTGATTTTGTCTTTTTTCCCGGCAGAAATATAAAGCGTAACCCAGTCGGTAGCAGGAGCACTTTCAGTTAAAGCTTCTAAGGCTTCTATTTCAAGTTCGCCTTTGATATAGGCTGGAGGCGTTTCATTTTCACCCAATATTAAATAAGCAACGCCTTCTGCATGCATTCGGGCTGTTCTTCCGTTTCTATGAATAAAAGCATTTTCTGATGCAGGTAATTGGTAATGAATAACACATTCAATTTCAGGAATATCCAATCCTCTTGAAGCCAAGTCTGTGGTGATGAGTAGTTTGTGTGATCCGTTTCTGAATTTAACCAAAGCCTTACTTCTGTCATCCTGTTCCAATCCGCCATGAAATACATCATGTGAAAGGTCTCTATTGGTCAATATTTCACTGATCCTATCTACGGCTTCTCTGTGGTTACAGAATACTAATATAGATTGCTGTGCTTTTTTTCCAATAAGTTTTAACAAAGCATCAAACTTGTCCTGGGCATTTGACCGTACGGCTTTGATGGTTAATTTTGGAGGAGCAGCTTGCGTGGTTAAATAGTTGACATAAGTTGGCTCTACGATGCCAGTAAAAGATGGAATTGCTAAACCTTGGGTAGCAGAAGTTAAAATTCGTTGTTGTAGAGATGTCATTTTAGCAATGATAAACTCCATGTCTTTTTGAAAACCAAATTCTAGGGCTTTGTCAAATTCATCAAGTACCAGCATGGTTGCAGTACTTAAATCTAAGGTTCTTTTCCTGATATGGTGGGTCAATCGTCCGGGTGTACCGATGAGTACAGCAGGAGCCTGGTCTAAATTGTTTCTTTCCGTTTGTACTTTGTGACCGCCATAACAGCAATTCACTTTAAAGCCTGTTCCCATTTGTCTGAAAACGGATTCTATTTGAATGGCCAATTCTCGCGAAGGGACAATTACCAAACATTGTACACCTTCTTTGGTAGGGTTTAAATTTGATAAAACAGGCAGTAAAAAAGCCAAGGTCTTTCCCGAACCAGTCGGAGAAAGTAAAACCATATCTTTGCCTTGTTCAGCAGTTTTTAATGCCAATTGTTGCATGTCATTCAAGGCATCAATGTTAAGCTTTTTTAGTATCTGTGGTATCATTTTTTGTATTTATAATCTTGCAAAGATAGCTGAATATCCTAGATAATTTATAAGCCGATGAATTGGCAAAAGAAAAAAGTGTAGAGAGGTTTTTAAAAGGGCAATCGCATTTAAATAAATTGCCTTAAAAGCTTCACTGGCTAAAGAGTGAGCTAGACTTCCACCACCAATGTGTGATTCATTTTTACCATCTTCTCGTTTTAAGAAATGAAGGAGGTAATTTACCGGGATGTAAAGTCTTTCTCCTTTAGAAGAAGGGTTGAGATGAGGCCGGCATCGGTGAATTGAGTGTGGTATTGTTTTAATGCGTTTACCTTGCTGTCTTTAAATCAAATTTTTTGAATGAATAAATATTTTTAAAGAGAGTTTGGTCCATTTTTACCTTAATCTATTCTTTTTTAGGGTTTTGTGTTTTGTGTTTTTTAGTTACAGATTATCACACTTTTTTTGATTGTTAAAAATAGTAGTAATGCCTTTTTTTATTGCACTATTCTGTGTACTTTTGAAGCATTATACAGTATAATTTCCCACAATTAATTAAAAAAAGTTAACACATGAAGAAGATTTTACTACTAATGCTGGGTATCATGTCGATGGCGACAGTATCTTTTGCGCAAAAAGTGTATGGCTATATACCAGAATACCAGTGGTATAATTACAGTTCTAATATTCAGTTCGATAAATTAACTGATGTAGGGTATTGTTTTATGAACCCTACTTCAACGGGTACAATTAGTACCGGAAGTGATATTTATTATGGTTTTGATTCTTTCATCTTTGATCAGGTAAAGACAAAATGTCAACAAAATGGCGTTAGACTTCACATGGTAATTGGTGGAGCAGATGTTCTAAATAAAAGAAGTTCAAGATTGTCTTCAGTTTGTGGTAATGCAAATTACAGAGCTACCTTTGTAGCAGCCATTGTAGATTTTGCTAAAAAAAATAACCTTGCGGGTATAGAAGTGGACTGGGAATTTCCAACAAACGCTACCGATATCGCAAATCATAAAGCATTTGTTTTGGCACTTAGAGCATCTATCGCAACAAATGCTCCTGGATTAGCATTGTCTGCCGCAGTTGGAGGAGAATACTTAACCAATCCTAACCACTTACAATATATAGACAAATCAGTGTTTACATCATTAGATTATGTACACGTCATGGCGTATGATTTTCCTGTAAATCATACTGGTGCTGGCGTACAGCATTCTTCATACACCAATGCAATGGGTACTTTAGATGCGTGGCACACACAAATGTCTCTCCCTTATTCTAAAATGATTTTGTGTATTCCTTTCTATGGAAAATCTAGTGATAGGTTAGGTGAAGACCAATCTTATGCAACTTTGTCCGCATCAAATGCAGCGGTAGCTTATTTAGCTGACAATGCTTCTTATGGTGGAAGAACATATTACTATAATGGAAAAACAACGCTTGAAGCTAAAATTACCGATGGTGCAAGCAAAGGGATTGCAGGGGTAGCCATTTGGGATTGTGGACAAGATAGAAAAGACCAATATTCATTGTTATCCGTTGTTAAAACCAAAGTGGATGCCACTTGTTCTGTTCCTCAACCAAATTTAGGTTTAGATAAAAGTATCTGTAAAATTGGGGATATTAAAGTATTGGATTGTGGTATTTCAGGTATAGGGTCTAGTGGCTTAAGTGCTGCTTGGTACAAAGATGGTGCTTTAATTAGTGCTGCTACCTCACAAACTTACTCGGCTTCAGCTGCAGGAAAATACAAAGTTGTTTTATCAAAAACAGGAGTAGCATGTACAAGGGTTTCTGAAATGAATTTATCAGTTGGTTCTGATGTAACAGTTTCTAGCGCTTCTCGTTGTGAATCAGGACAAGTAACATTAACTATCACGAATCCATTAACAGGTACTTTCACTTGGTGGGATGCTGCTACAGGTGGTACACAAGTGGGTACAGGTCAAACCTTTAGCCCAAGTCTTTCTGCAAATAAAACGTATTATGTGGAGCAACAAGCCTTGAACCAAAAAAAATATACTGTTGGACAATCAACTTTAATAGATAATGCCACAGAAGGTTGGGCACAAAAATTAAAAATGGGCCAAGTAGCCAATGTATTCACAGTAAACCAAAACCTTTCTCTTGTAAGTGTTAAAGTTACTTTAGGAGAAGCAGCCAATGGTAAAAACATCAAAGTAGTTGTGTATAACCAAGATGGGAAAACAGTAGTAAAATCTGGTGCTGCGGTAGTAGCACAAGCGAATGCTGGTTCAATTACAAAAACACCTTTCACTGTTCCTGCAGCCATTGACTTGGTTCCTGGCACTTATTTCTTAACCGTAGAGGGCGATGTAAAAAGCTATGAAACTGGAGTAGTAGCAAATACTATTTTTTGCCAATTTGCAGCTTCTGAATTAGTGAACTATGATGCCATGGATGGCTTAACCACAGTGGCTACCTTAAAAGGTAACGGTGTGCAAAGATGGTCAGCAACTGGTTTTATTGATCAAGCCACTCCAGCTGGTGGACAGTTACCAAGCAAGGGTTACGGTTCTTTATTTGATGTAATCATTCAAACAGGTACTGCTTCTTCTTCTTGTGGTAGAGCTGAGGCAACTGCTACTATTTTAAGCTGCCCAACGAATGTAGCAATAGTATTGCCAACTACGAATACTACAAATACGTTGGTTAACCAAGCTGTTTCATTAAAAGCAACTGCTGTGCAATCAACAGGTATTTCAAGTGTAGTATTTGAAATTACGAATACTACAACGCAAGCGAAAACAACTTTGAATGCAACTATAGACAATCAAAGTAATTGGATTGCTAACTTTTCAACTGCAACAGTTGGTAATTACAGCATTGTTGCAAAAGCAACTCCTGTTCAAGGATCAGTCACAAGTTCTACAGCAATCACTGTCAGTGTTATCACTGGCTTAGAAGCTGATATTGTTACAAACAGCTTTGTGGTTTCTCCAAATCCATCTACTTCAAACTTTAACTTAACCTTGACGCACTCAAGCAATGTTGAATTGGATGTTTACAACATGATGGGTACTTTGGTTGAAGCAGCAAGTACTTCTGCTAATGCATTGTCATTTGGAGCTAATCTTTCTGCAGGTGTTTATTTTGTAAAAGCCACTGTTAATGGAAACACTGAATTCTTCAAAGTTGTTAAAAAATAGTATTTTAAGTACAAAGTATTAGCTACTAAGTATTTAGGTATAAAAAAGCTTGCTTCATTTAGAAGCAAGCTTTTTTTCGTATGTCCGGCATGGTAATTTTCTAGCAGCGTGAAAGTCTTTGCACATGCCGAATGCAAAGGATTGTTCGCGAATGACAAGGGTGTCTACTGTGAAGTAGCGCCAGAAAGATGCCTCAGCAAACTGTCGTTTTGAAATATACCTATATCATATTGTTTATTTTGGGAAGGTGATTAATGGTATTTCAAGATGTATAATTGAATCAACCGTTACA
>Ga0209353_10001406_pt1 | contig 13676 bp, 13 predicted proteins | sample LauGreSpBDMM15SD_2_FD_187561 | JGI IMG/M metagenome (GOLD analysis project Ga0209353, IMG submission 187561) | Freshwater lake microbial communities from Lake Michigan, USA - Sp13.BD.MM15.SD (SPAdes) (version 2) | ecosystem: Environmental > Aquatic > Freshwater > Lake | place: Lake Michigan...
ATAAAGAGACAGCTTTTGATAAACTGATTGATAGAATGATGCAATCTAAACCAAGCCCTTATAAGTCCTTTAATATAACAACTTAACCTAAATATGAAGTTCTATATATTTTTTTAATGAAGACTGGTGTAATTGTTGAAAACATATAAATTAAACCATTAATAGAAAATAAAAACTTTAGCCAACCAAATAAAGTCCAACCTAGCAACTTTTTAATTTCTTTTGGTGATTTTTTGCAATCAAACCCAACCTCATATTTACCCCAATTTTCTTCTAACTTAGCTTCTTTTGGATTAATAAATAATTGAGGATAATTTTCATATAATACTTTTTTCGACAATGAATTTACTATAGAAACTAATTCATTAGGGTAATCATCATAAAATGGGTCTGCTGATAAATCCGCAACAGAATATTCAGCATATGTGCCATAAATTGAAGGTTTTGCTCCCCAATATGCTGCATATGAAAGGTGTGACCCAAAGCCATTTGTTGTTACATATTCAAAAGAACTCATTAAAGCTTGTAATTTAATTAAAGCATTTGTTTTGGTACCATCTATACCTTCAATTACTTCAAAACCTGCACTTTTAAATTCATTTACCCAATACCCTTTCTTAAAACAAGATGGATGAACACAAACAACAATCCTATCAAACTGATCAGCTATTTTCATAATATCATTTACATAATCCTTAAATTTCCAACTTTCATGAGTAGTAAAATCAACAGAATGAACAGGCATAACCAAAAGTGAATTAGGTATTCTAGGAAAAAAATTATCAGGTACATAGCAAACTGCTAAACCAATTGCGATAGCTGTATCATAATTAAATGAATGTAGATACTTTTCATCAAATTTTTTACTTACAAAACAATGAGTACCTTTTTTATATGGTGCCCATGCTGCTAAAATAGGATGAGTAAATGTATAATCAGGACACCAACCATGTTGCCAATTAAAATCATTAATGAAGGGTAGATTATTATTATAACCACAATATTTTGCTAAAACATTTTTAGCACCATAAGGATCATTGTAAAAAGACTCTTCCTGGATAGGGAGACTTAAATCATCATATTTTATTTGATCAGTTTTCAAATTTAATCATAATTAAAAGATTATATATATACTACAAATATAAACAAACAATATTTAGAACGCTGAAATTATATTTGTTCATATAAAAGTATACATTTTTCAATTTGTAGTTATTATAATATTCATTATCCAATTATAAAACAATTATTTCCCCTTACCAATTAAGATATAATCATTTTTATTATCGCTACTAAATTTCGGCTCTGTCAATTGGAATAAACAATCAATCTCTTTTAAAATTAATTTATGTTCATTTAAATTTTCAATTTCATTATAATTTTCAAAATTATACTCCCATTTCCAATCGTCATTTCGTTTCCAAAATAGCGGATTTCTATGTTGATTAATTAAATAGTAAAAACTATTTTCGCTAATTCCGATCCATTTTAAAAATAACTCTAAATTTTCAAGTTTTTTTAATGAAAAAGAATTAATTAATTCAATACCAGCTTCACGAGTTAATCTTTTTAATCTAATTTCTCTACTCACATGATCGGTAATCTTTCCGTAACCATGTTTAATGAATTTAATGTAATCATGCACATCAGAATAATTATAACAATCTACATCATTATAATTATCAAATGTTCTATTTTGTATGTGAGTTTCATAATTGTATAATTTTATCATTTGCTCATGTTGGGATTTACTATCCCACCTAAGATAATTATTGAGATATATGCCTCTAATACCAACTTGTTCAATCTCTTTATCATCAGGATAAATAAAAGATTTAATGTCATCAAATGTTACCTCATCAAATGAATCAATTAAATCTTCAGCCTCAAATCCCATCAAATCATGTTCTTTTCTATATTTTCTTGTCATCTCAACTTCATCAAGATGTGAAAACATACCGACTTGATCTATACCTTGATGAGCGCCCCAAATAATTAAAGGAATTTTAAATTTAACAGCAATTTGAACGGGGAAAACAGTTTGTCCAGCCAAACAATGCCAATATATACTTCCAAATCGTCTCAATGTTGCTCTTGTAATTTTCTTGACAGATTCAGGATTGACAGTCAATGTTAATATATCGCAATCAAAAAGAATTCGAAGATTAGCTAAATTCCTTACTCCTACATCAGTATTATATTGTTTATTATATGTTACTAATAATGGATTCATCTTATATACATTTTTAATAGTATGTACAATAAAATAAGAATCTCTACCACCACTAACAGGAATTATGCAATCGTAATTATTCCCTGATAAATTTTTAAAATCATTTAATATATTTTCAAGTATACAGCTTCGCTTATCCCAATCTATTGAATCTTTTTCTTCATGAATTCTACATCCGCTACAAACACCGCTTTCATCAAAAACAATATTAAGAGGATGTTTTTCATTATATAAACACCTATTACAAAATTTCATATTATTTCTTTTTCTACTTTGATGTATAATAAATTTTCTAATTCAAAATCCATCTTCTTAGATAATCGACTTCTTGTATCTAATTTATTTTGAATGTATGTACTAAAAGTTTCCACTCTTATTGAGTCAAATAATTGTTTCAACTGAGCTTTTGTAATAATTACACTATGTTCTGAAAAATGATAAAAATTAGAAGCAGCAGCAGCATCTATATTTGTATTTTTAAACAAATCAACAAATGAACAATAATCTTTAGCACCACCTTGAACAATAATAGGAATTGAAACACAATCTTTAAGGCTATTAATAGCTTCAATATCAAAACCATTATATTGACCATCTCTATCAACAAAATTTAACAAAATCTCTCCAACGCCATTTTTTTCTAATAATTTCATATACTCAATTGGAGGTAATTCCATAATTGATTTCGAAATATAATCATAAACCCCTATAATATTGTTTGAGTCCATTTTTAAATCAACGGAAGCAATTATACATTGATTTCCAAAGGAAGCAGCTATTTCATTTATAATTGAAACATTTTGAATACAAACTGAATTTAATACAACCTTATCCGCACCAGATTGAGTCAATAATCTAACGTCGTTAACAGTTTTAATTCCACCTCCAACAGCTAATGGTACAAAACATTTTTTAGCTATTTTTTTTACTAAATCGAAATCAGGACGTAAATTACTTTTGGTTGCAGATATATCAAGCAATACAATTTCATCAATACCCCAATTATTTAAAAATTCTACAGCAATTTGAGGTTTCCCTACAGGCAAATATTTATTGAATCCAATACTTTGAACAACAACACCTTCCCTAATAATTAGAGTGGCAATAATCCTTTTTTTTAACATAATAGCATCATTTAATAGCCTCAATAAACCCTTTAAAAAGCTTAAGACCAGCATTTTGACTCTTTTCAGGATGGAATTGAACTCCAAAAATATTTTCTTTCTCAACAGAAGAAGTAATTTTTATGTCTCCATATTTACAAAATGAACTTTTATATTTATCTTCACAATCAAAATGAAATCCGTGATCAAAATAAAAATTATTCATATCCCCAATTCTTGAAAATAAAATAGACGTCTTTTCATAATTTATATTATTCCATCCTACATGTGGTACTTTATCTAAATTATTAGGAATAATTTTTTTTACATTTCCATCAATCCAACCTAAACCCTTATGATTACCTTTTTCATCTGAAGTTTTTGCAAATAATTGCATACCAACACAAATACCAAGAATTTTCTTCTTATTAACGATTACTTCTTCATCTAAAATATTATTTAAATTCAAAAGCTGGAGATTTTTTATTGCTTCTTCAAATGCGCCTACTCCTGGCAAAATAAGTAAATCAGCATTTTTAATTTTTTTTTCGTCTGAAGAAATTTCAACATCATAACCTAAATATTTGATTGCATTAGCAACAGAATAAGTATTTCCTAAATTATAGTCAATTATCGCAATTTTCATATTTCAAATTATAATCCTACCCCTATTTCAAATTTTGGTATCCATTTTCCAAAATCATTTTTTTCAAATAATTGTTTATTTACAATTTTATCAATATGTTCCCAAAATTCAAACACAGAAATATTAATATATTCACAAAAAGAACTTATCAATTCTTTAGAACAAGTTCCATCATATTTTTTTGTAATTTTAATAGCATTATCTCTAGAAACTCTACCATACCTAATTTCTTCGTTAATATATTCTGTTGTACGACCAAAACCAAATTTATAATATTTAATCATTTGATTAAGTGACATCCAATCTTCATCTAAAGCTGTAACACCAAAAGGTTCTCCAATATCTTCAGGCTTATCATTTCTAACATCTAATCCTCTTAAAGCAGAATAATTAGCATTATTTATATGAGACCAATCATCCCAAAAATAACCTAAAAACACAATTCTCAGTCTAGCTTTTTCCATTTCTTCATCAGAAGGATAACTATATTGTAGAATATTTTTTTTTAAAACAGAATCAGATAATAACCAAGAAATATCTCCACCACTTAATGTATTCATATGCTTCAAATTATTACCATCAGCACCAGTCTTACCTAGTGTTTTCATATCTCCTAATTGCAATGCTGGGTTTTCCCCCCACCAAATCAAAGGTATTTGATATGCAATTGCTAATCTGGGAACACTACTAAACAAAGCAAATTCTGTTGACTTAGCCCAATTACCAAATTCAAAAAAACCTTTTTTCATTAATTTTTTCCAAGTTTGAGGCGCTAAATTCAAGTTTATGCAATCAAAACCATGAGAAATAAGTTTAGATAAATTTACAGTTCCTCGTTTTGAGATCTGCTCTGGAGGATAACTTAAACAAACCAATAAGGGATTCATCTTTAATACATTTTTCACATATAAAGCTTGTCTCATGCTATCTTTTCCTCCACTAACACCTATAATACAATCATAACCAGAACTAGAATTCTTTTTACCAAAATCAACGATTTCATCCAATTCCAATTTTCTATTATTAGAAATATTTCGAGGACCTATTTCAAAATAATTACATGCAGGACAAATACCTTTATTATCAAAAAAAGTATTAGGTCTTGTATTGGGTTGTAAACATTTTTTGCAATATTCCATAATTATTATAATTGTTTTAAAAACTCATATTTCAACTCAGCAAGTTTCCAATCAACCTCATTATCAATATCTTGAACTTCTAATTCAGATGTAATAACGGGTATTGTAAAAGTTGTAAAAAGACGTTTTTGGGTTAACATACTTTCTGTTTTCATACAATAATATTGACCACAATCATGAAATGTAGGAATTAAATCTTGAGAACGTGAGGAATAATTTTCTGGCCAATTCATCACTACTTTTCCGTCTTCAATTATCAACGACCGTTGAATAGGATAACTAAAACCAACAATTGGAAGTACGCAATCAGCATCAGAATTCTCTAAAATTGACATGGCATATCTTAATTTTTGAGCAGTAACAAAAGGTGCTGTAGGATAAATACAACATAAATATTCAAATTCTTTACCAAGATTTTGATAATCTAAAATAACTTCCTCTAAAACATCACATGTTGTTGAATAGTCATCTGAAGTTTTAGCGGTCCTAACGAATGGGACTTTAGCACCTAAAGATATCGCAATTTGAGCTATTTCATCATCATCAGTAGAAACCATTACTTCATCAAAGCATCCAGAATTAATTGCTGCCTCAATTGAATACTTTATGATAGGAAAACCTAAAAACAATTTAATATTTTTGCGTGGAATTCGTTTACTTCCACCCCTAGCTGTAATTATGGCTATTTTCATAATTTTATTTATTGTAATCCATATTCAATAATGAGATTATATATGAATCCCAATATCGACCTTCTTCAAAACAATTTTGCCTTAAACACCCATCAACTTTAAAATTGAATATATTTTTAAAAAAATTAATTTTCTTATTATCAAATTCATATAACTCCATCCAAATTTTATTTAAATTCAAATTATTGAACCCATAATTAATCAATAATGAAGTTGCTTCTTCAGCAAAACCATCATCATCAATATACTTATTTTCATAACCAATATAAAAAGAAAAATCAGCAGACCTATTAATCCAATTTATATATAGTAAGCCTCCAGCACCGATTGCTTCCCCATTTTCAATATTTACTATCATGAACATAAAATCATTCGCACTCTTATTTGTTCGTTCAAACCATAATTCTTGATTAAATGAATTCAATTCTCTAACTTCTCTAAAGTTCTTTCTAAAAGTTGGATTATTCCTCCATTCTTTCAAAATACCTAAATCAGAATGCTCTAAAGCTCTTAAACCTACCCTTTTGCCACGAATCATAATTGTATATTATTTTTTGTTAAATGTTCTCCACTTTTGATTGGAGAAATCACTTTTTTACCAACAATTTTATTAATCATATAAGGAGGAAATCCATCAATTGGAATTGGTCTTAAAACTTCAAGATCATTTAAACTCAAAATATCTCCAGGTTTAACATCTCTTACAACCCTAATTGAACGGCGTTGCACCAACAATGATTTTTTCTCATTTTCTTCAATTACCTTAATTCCATCACCTAAAGCAACATAAAGTTCATTTGCTCTATCTACCATGTCTCTCCATGTTGTAGGATTCATTGCAAATTTGTGATCTGGACCTTCACGAAAATTATCATCTGTAAAATGCTTTTCAAAAATAGTTGCCCCTAATGCTAAAGCCCCAAGAACAGTTGCATGACCAGAAGTATGGTCAGACAATCCTAAAATTACATTTGGGAATCTTTGTTTAAATGTATTTAATACATTTAAATTGATATAATTAAAATTATCTGCACTGCCTGTATAATTTGTATTGCATTGCATTAAAACAACATCATTGGTTATTGCTTCAACAGCATTCATCGCTCGAACTACATCGGTCATATATGAAGCTCCAGCTGCAATTATTACAGGTTTATTTTTACGCGCTATATATTCAATAATTTCAATCCAAGTAATATCACCTGAACCAATTTTGTACAAATCTACAAATTGATCGACGTGATCAACAGATTCAAAATCATAAGCACTAGTAAAATAATCTATACCAACCTCATTACATTTTTCTTTCAACTTAGAAGTCCATTCAAATGCAACACTCGCATCTTCGTAAACTTCAAAAACAGATTTTTTCCAGTTTGCTTGATGAGACAATTGTCCACCCATATTTTCAAACCCTGTTTTACTTACTATTTTATTTGCCTGAAAATTTTGAAACTTAGCTGCATCTGCTCCTGATTCTTTTGCTAATTCAATTAATTTATATGCTCTTTCTAACGAACCATCATGATTTGCTCCAATATCTGCTATAAAATAAAGCGGTTGTTTATCTCCAATTAATCTATTTCCAATATTAATAGTTTTCATTTTTATGTAATTAAAATTCTTTAGAATAATTTGCCTTCAATTTATGTAAATCAACTTTAATAGATGGAATTGTTCCAATTATTCCCTTTTGTTTTTCAGTATTTAAAGTTGTATTGAGAGGTCTTTCAGCTTTAAAATTAATACTTTTAACTGATTTCTCTTCTATAAGGTTTTTATCAAGATTAAAAATTTCGGCGACTAAACAAAGGAATTCATATTTATTTAAATATTCGTCAGATCCAATATTTATAATTCCGGTAATTTTTTTAATACTCAAATCTAATAAAATTTCAGCGAGACTCTCAGTATAAACTGGATTAAAAAACACATCATTAAATCCCCCAATAGTTTCATTTTGTTGAAGTTTACTAATAGCCCATTCTACTAGAGAAGGTTTAGGAGGATTGTGAAAACCAAAAATATTTGTTCTTACAATTAATGCATTAGGAAATTTTTCAGAAACCAAATTTTCTCCATTAACTTTGCTTTCTGCATAATAATTTAAAGGTGAAACTTGGCTCAGTTCTGAATAATTACCTTCTTTACCGTTAAAAACAGAATCTGATGAAATATAAATTAAATAACTGTGTTTTGATATTTTTATAATTGAATTTAAATAATTAGCATGTAAGGAATCAGCATACATTTTCTCTGTTTCACATTTATCTACATCAACAACAGCAGCGGTGTGTATTATTATATCAGGCTGTAATTCAGTTAAAACATTTTCAAAAGCTTCAGTATTAGTAATATCTATATTAAATTGTATAGCATTGTTTCGTTCTATTTTATTTCTACAAATGCCAAACATTTTATAGTTAGATTGAGATGCAAATATTTTAACAATATCAGCTCCAAGCATACCAGACATACCTGTTACTAAAACTTTCATTTACAATAGACCTTTTTATAAAGTTTTAAATACAATCAGACTTTAATACTTCAATAACAGCCTGAATATCTTCGTCTGAAATTGATTGTCGACCATAAGGAATTACATGTTGGGACATAAGTACAATTTATAATACTACCTCTAAATGTTCAGTGATTAAATTTCTGATTTCTTCTACCGAAACCCATTCTGCATTTTCTCCAGAAGTATAACTAAATCCAACGGGCACTAACTTGGCATTAAAATTAGCAATGTATTGATTTAAATCCCAGGTAGTTACTTGAGGCAATATGACATAATATTTACCCAAATCATAGGTTGTAAATGAATCACTACTGGTAATCATTTCTTCATGAATTTTTTCCCCAGGTCTGATCCCCAATACCCTATGTTCACAATTAGGACCAATCGCTTGTGCTACATCCATGATACGATATGATGGTATTTTAGGCACAAATAATTCTCCTCCCCATGCAGTATCCAAGGCATGCAATACCATGTCTACCCCACCTTGTAAAGAGATGTTAAACCTAGTCATCGTTGGGTCTGTAATTGGTAAAACGCCCTCTTTTCTTTTATTCAAAAAGAAGGGTATCACAGAACCATTGGATCCCATGACATTGCCATACCTTACTACTGAAAATTTAACATCTTTATGGCCTTTGATATTATTGGCCGCAATAAACAATTTATCAGAAGTGAGTTTAGTCGCACCATACAAATTAATAGGAGCACAAGCCTTGTCGGTAGACAAGGCCACCACTTTAGAAACAGAAGTTTCCAAAGCCGCATTGATGACATTCTGAGCACCACCAATATTTGTTTTCACACATTCGTCTGGATTATATTCCGCAATGTGTACATGTTTCATGGCGGCCGCATGAATCACATAATCTATCCCTATAAATGCTCTTTTCAAACGATCATAATCACGAACATCCCCGATAAAATACCTGATGGCTGGATATAAAGAGTCAGGATAATCCTGTGCCATTTGAAACTGTTTTTGTTCATCACGAGAATAAATCACCAAACGCTTTACATTGGGCCATTTGTTCAAAATGTTCTTTACAAGTTCTTTTCCTAGTGAACCAGTACCACCTGTAATTAAAATTGATTTACCGTTTAAATCTCCGAAACTCATACTATTTATAATATTATTATTTTTTCTATATATATATATATATTTGATATGAATAATTATAAATTCACGTCAATTGATTCTTCATTATTAAACCTCCAACTATATGGAATATATAAAGGTGAAGCACTAGGCGCAAATGATTCTGCCAACTCTCCATTTAAACCTATTTCATTCAACTTTGATACCATTGTAAATGAGCCAATTTCTTTTGACCTTGTTGACATTTCGGTACCAGATTTCAATCTTCCACCAGCAAATATTATAAATGATTGGGGTAATAATTTCAAGTTTTTAAATGTACATGCAATTATAAATTTACCTCTTACAAATTTGGGTCTAATACCATCTAACAAACTATTTGCTGCACACAAAGATCCGAACTGACTTTCAATACTAATCCAAAAATAAGGTAATTCTACTTCTTGATCTGAACTACATTCTATTTCAATACTTATTGAATCACCAAAATTATAATTTTGAGTCTGAATTCCAAATTGATTCCTTAAAATCACCTTTTCGAAAACAACAATTTCTTCTTTTCCTTGACGTCCTAATTGAAATATACCATCAGCATTTGTATTCGCAGTCAAATATAAATCTACTGCTGATTGAATATCTCCAAACATCCCAACAGTACCATTATCCATAAATAAGCCAGTGTTACACAAACCTCTTACCGCTCCCATGTTATGGCTTACAAACAATACGGTTCTACCTTCTCCTGAAACATCTTTCATTTTACCCAGACATTTCTTTTGAAATTCGGCATCACCAACAGCCAATACTTCATCGACAATCAGAATTTCTGGTTCGAGGTGTGCCGCTACCGCAAAGGCTAAACGCACATACATTCCTGAGCTATAACGCTTTACAGGCGTATCTACATAGCGCTCTACTCCTGAAAAATCAAGGATTTCATCAAATTTACGGCTAATTTCAGACTTGGTCATTCCAAGAATTGCCCCATTGAGGTATATATTTTCTCTTCCTGTTAACTCTGGGTGAAAACCAGTACCTACTTCAAGTAAAGAAGCTATTCTACCTCTTACTTTAATGTTGCCTGTGGTTGGTTGGGTTACTTTTGACAATACTTTTAATAAAGTAGATTTGCCTGCGCCATTTCTTCCAATAATGCCGAGTACCTCCCCTTGTTTTACGTCAAAATTCACGTCTTTAAGTGCCCAAACCAAATCGGAAGTTCCTTTTTTAGTTCTATCATTCGCTTCTCCAACACGTAAAAATGGATCTTCTTTACCTCTCAATTTTGCCCACCATCGGTTTAAGTCATGGCTGATGGTGCCAGTACTTACTTCTCCTAAGCGGTATTGTTTTGAAATATTTTCAACTGAAATGGCAATGTTGCTCATCTTGGATATCTTTTAATTTATAAACACTATACCGTGTCCATAAATGATTTTTCAACTTTGGTAAATACAATCGCTCCTAAGGCCACCACGATCAATGAAGAGACCATACTGTACACCAATAATGTCCAACTGAAAGCACCAGAACCTAACAAGGCATACCTGAATATTTCTAATAAAGGAGTCAAGGGATTGTATTCTATAAAAACTCGGTAATCACCGCTAATGCTTGACAAGGGATAAATTACTGGAGTCGCATACATTAACAACTGTATTCCGAATGTTAATAAAAACACCAAATCTCTGTATTTCGTGGTCATTGAAGAAATTATCATACCCCAACCCAAACCTTGTGCGGCCATTAACAACACAATCAATGGAATTAATAAGATGTAAATATTAGGATGAATGGTATCGGTGGTAATTAAATAGTACACCCAAAATCCAATCAGCAATAAAAACTGTATCCCAAACTTAATCAAGTTAGAAATAACAATAGACAAAGGCATCACTAATCTCGGGAAATAAACTTTCCCAAAAATGCTGGCATTGTCTCTAAATACGGTAGATGTTTTGTTTAAGCAATCCGAAAAATAATTCCATAAGGTAACCCCAGTCATGTAAAACAACACTTGTGGCATACCGTCAGTGGAAATATGGGCAATTTGACCAAATACAATGACAAATGTTAAAGTGGTAAATAAGGGTTGTAAAAAAAACCAGATTGGGCCAAGAATCGTTTGTTTGTAGATGGAGACGAAATCTCTACGAACCAATAAGAAAAGCAAATCTCTATATTTCCAAACATCTCTCAACTTTAAATCAAAAACTGCATTGGTAGGCGTAATTACCTCTGTCCAGTGAGTTTCACTTATGTTATCAAGCGTTTTTATTGACATATACTATATTAATTGGCGATTAAAGTGTTCTTTTTTTATTTTTTTAAGAGATAATGGTTTTTAAGCACTTGATAAACCTCCGTATAACTTAAAACACTAATTAAATTAAAAATCCTTTCAATAAACCTCATTTTCACTATTTTTATCTTAATCAGTATGCAATATACATGTATTTTTTTAAAAAAATAGTATGAAATTCGTCATTGTTTTTCAATTCTGTTGATGCTATTAAAAAATTTAGCCCCTAAACCATTTTCAAAATTTCCTAATCCCTATGAGACAATTTGGAACTCCAACTTCTTTCTAAAAAACATTTCAGGTATTTTTGAGGGATACCGCCCTATTTCAGCTTTAGTACCCACAATTCTACTACTTCTGTTGACCGCCAATGTAGGTTTCTTTTGGTTTTCGTTGAAGCATCTTTTACTGCCTTTTTAAAACACTTATCTAATTCAAATCTACCTCCATGAAGTAATTCATTTGCAATAGGATGGTCTTTTGTTAGATGGGTAATCTGCCCTAAATTTGAAAACAATAACACTACACGACCTTCAGGAAGAAGACGATTTTTTGCTTCTTCAAAAAAATCGGGAAATAGCTTTTCATTGTAATATATCGCTTCATCAAGTCGGCCTAAATCATAAGATGCTGGCAACCAGGGTGGATTGAATACTATTAATTCGGTTTGCTTCTCCCACTTTCCAAACAAGTGCCCATAATCAATTTCTATTTTACGCGCTAACTTCGTACCATCCATAGCCTCTTTCAATCCAACAATTGCATTGGGATTCACATCGGTACCAAATGATTTCTGAAAACCATGCTTGACCATTAAAAATGAAAGAATACCACTTCCAATACCTACATCAATGGCTGTTTTTTTGTGACCTTGGTAATGTTTTAACCAATTGTCAAAAAGGTGTATATGTTCAAAACGCGTTGGAAAATACACGCCATAATATGGATGTACTTTGTCCCTAATTCCAGGAATTACAACGCCATTGCAGTACCATTGCCAAGCACTATTCAAACCTTGTATTTGAGGAAAAGACAAAAGAAAATCAGGAGTTTCAGGGTACAATTTTTCTAGCCAGCCAATTAATGGGGCTTTTTTAACATTTAATTGATGTGCCCTTATTTCAATCAATATGAGGTTTGATAATTTTCTGTATTCGGCTCTAAATTCACGTTGTTCTAGAAACGTTTCATTGGGATGTTTCTTTTTTAAAAAGTGTTGCAACTCCTTTAAAAGTTCTAATCCATTGCTATAAAACTCTTCAATTAAAACATACCTGCCTGAAAACAAAGCTTGAATGGCATCTTGAATAGCTGTTTCCTTTACAAAAGACACCAATTCAACTTCCCCTAGTATAGGCTCGGGTCTATTTATTTTTAAGCCTGATGGTATCAATTCATTTTCCATTGCTGCAAGATACTAAAAAATGAATTGTGATGCTGTACTTGACTTAAAGTTGTAATGAACAATCATTGTTTTTCTGAAGTAATAAGTTCATTAATTAAATACTGATAATTGGAAGACTTAAAAATTTAACTTTGGTAAAAATTAGCATTACAAATTAAATAATTCACAAAAGTTAATTCCTAAAACAAGAAAAAATGATGCTAGATGAACTACTGTTGGAAATAGTAATATAAGTTGATTGTATGTGCGTGAATTTAGAGTGATTAAGTCCCGATTATCTCGGGATTTGAGCGCTGACTTCTTAGTTTTTTTTATACTCAAATTGAAATTCAACTACTAGGTAACTTAGAAAAAAAACGAGTTGCGAAAGAACGGTCCCGAATCCCGAGAATATCGGGACAAATAATTAATACCAAACACATATATTAAATAGTCTAATACATTTTGACAAATATTTCATTAGAAAAACACAAAAAGCTTTAGTACATCCGCTTTGCGTTAGCGGGAGTCCCGAGAATATCGGGATTGTTTGAGCT
>Ga0209353_10001408_pt1 | contig 13672 bp, 13 predicted proteins | sample LauGreSpBDMM15SD_2_FD_187561 | JGI IMG/M metagenome (GOLD analysis project Ga0209353, IMG submission 187561) | Freshwater lake microbial communities from Lake Michigan, USA - Sp13.BD.MM15.SD (SPAdes) (version 2) | ecosystem: Environmental > Aquatic > Freshwater > Lake | place: Lake Michigan...
ACCTATATAAAACACATAATTGTGCTCTTTATCTTGGGTAAGAAGAAAGTGTTTCAGAGTTAAGTTGTATAAATAAGTGTCTTTCATTGACTGCCAATCGTCGCGTCCGCGAGATGTGCATGGTATCAATATTCCGATTTTATGCGAAGTCATTTTAAATAGTATAATAGTGTAATACTGTTTAAACTGTTTTTTTTATTTTTTCGATTTCTTGGTTGTTCTGCTCTTGGATTTACTTTTTGTTTTCTTGGATTTTCTTCCAGCGCGCTTGGTTTTTCTGCGTTTTACTCCGACGTTAAAATCAAAGCCTAAATCCTGGATTTTATCGAAATCGTCGATATCATCGAAATCGTGAATTGGCGGTGACGAATCCTTACTGGTCCTATCCACACGGCGTTTCTTAGAGTGATTCTTGGCGATCGTTACTTCTTCAGATGGTTTAAAAGGATTAATGAATGTCATTTGTAACAATTCATCTGGTATCTCTCTTTTAGAACTGTAAATGAAATTTTTTTCAGTGTCAGCACCTTCACTATATCCCTGTAAATAACCAGTTCTATAAGATTCGGAAGCATTTTTTGCTTCAAAGAAATTTTGGATAGCTTCATATGTCGTGACTATCCCCTGTCGACTATCGTCACGCCCATCGTTAAACCCATTACGCCACTCCTGAATTTGTTCCTCTGATTTTATTTCATCTATTTCAGAACGAGCGCCCTGAATTTTTCCCTCAGTATAACCATCCCTATAAAATTCGGAAGCCTTTTTTGCGTCTAAGTAATTTCGTATATCTTCATTCGTCGTAGTCGAGAAACCTCGTTGCGTTTCGTAATATCCATTAATAAACCCGCTACGCCACTCGCTAATTTGTTTCGGGTTTAAATCACTCATTTATACAATATCCGCATAAATTTATTTTTTACTTACCACACAATTGATTAATATTGACCACTTTTGTCGACGGACAAACAACGCGTTTAGGTATCCACCGTTTGAATTTCGTGCTAAAAACGCATTCCATTAGTAAAGTTTTATTCAAATCCACAAACCGATTCTCATCTGTGTTCTCGAACTCCGATTCATCGTCACTTTCTTCTATATAATCTATATTTGTATTTTCGCGTATCTGTCTAAATAATCCATTCATAAACACACTCGTATTATAATCAGGTATATATGCAGTATTAAAGAACGTATTATTATGTGCAAACAGATTATAAATATCATATTGTAAGTCCGCGGTGACCTGAAATACAGTCGCATATTTGTATTGTATTTTACTGAAATCCGGGCGGGCGGCGGATTTCCGAATAGATATAGGTGTAACCGCTTTATCGGTTACAGGTTTCCGAACAATCTGCACATTCAAATACGGCACTATATTCGTTAGAGACCGATATTGAATATGGTGGACGTTGTATTGAATATCAGATTCAGGAATTTCGTCATTACACCATAGAACCGGTAGCGCGAATACAATTTCACTGGAATCCGGCATATGATTTTCTAGAAAATCATGTAAATAATACAATCGTTCGCCGACTGTGAATTGTTTCATATGTGCGCCTTTATAAATGAAAACGTCTTCAATAATGAAAGAGTTAGTGTCTGGAATCATGGCGCCATAAAGCATAGTTCCATAAGCAAGCGAATTATCAAATCGCGCTTCAATGCTCGTGGTCTTCACTATCTTTCTTTCTCTATTCAAATCGAGTAAATATAAATGGTCTCCGTCATGGTCGAATGAGAACCACACGCAATATTTTTTTCCATTCGGAATCGCCATTGCTAAATTATATGTTTCTGGAACATTCTTATGAGAGACCGTTTCATAAGAAAATTCGAAATAGGGGATTGCTATCATATTCTGTTAGATTATATGTTCGGATGTGTTTATGTCATTTTCAATATTTATTAAATTGGACAGCTCATCTTCCATGGACGCGAAATCGATGTCGGGCTTTTTGTTCTCCAATGCGCGTATAAGTTCGTCGAATTTCTCGTTTTGGAAAGCGTAGACGTCCTTCGTTTTTAACGGAGTCAGTGTGTCCCGGACATATTTATATGTAATATGCACAAATATAATGATTAGTAATGAAAAAAAAACAGTGTACCACATATATAATTTGATAGATTTGTCTTTCTACCATTATCCGAATAATATATTTACAAACTAATATAGAATTATTTGATTCTATACAGTAAAATGCCGAAGATTGTAATTGTAGAAACGAATGGTTCTCTTAAAGAGATGAAGTGCACGGATATAACCAACACCGAGTTATATAAAGCGATTAAATTAAAGAATGGAACTGGATTTGGATTATGCGGGTCCTGGAACGTGGATACATTGAGTATATCACTATATGGTAAGACTGATGGTAGAGCGGGGCAAGAGAACAAATACGATTTTCCGCCACCGGTCGATAATATGTTGTTTTTCGGTAAGTGTATATTGGTGAATAATGACGGCGACATCTCAGTCGACGAATGGAAAAAGGCATATGAGCAATTGTTTGGTGGATTTGAAGACCTTAATTCTGAGATTGAAGATACAGCTGACGAATATGACGGTATTCCACTCACTGCGTCGGGGTATGCTAAAGACGGATTTGTGGTTGATTCGGGTTCGGAGTCAGAGCCTGAATCTGAATCTGAATCGGAATCGGAATCTGAACCAGAATCGGATTCGGAACACGAATCTAAATCTAAATCTAAATCTAATCCAAAATCCAAGGCTAAAGTGAAGGCGAGGGCTAAAGCGAAACCTAAAGTGATAAAAACAACGGTAAATAAGGCGGCTGCAGTGATTAAATGCTTAGATTATACAGACGAATTGGTGGAAGAAGATTATGTATAGAAAATTGAAATATATATAAATATTATTCTATATTTCAATAAAATGTCACAAGTAACAATCGCAACCCCCGAAACATTCAGAACAAATGTTCGAAACAAACTCAATAATATATTAGGTAATGATATTATAGCACTAAATCTAGAGAAGGGCATTTTCAATTATTCGTTACGAGAAGCCGGACATAAAAAGATTATAAAGAAATGGACAAATGACAGATTCGTTCAATTATACATAGATAGAACGCGAACTATATATCTCAATTTGAAAAATCCGGAACTGGATTTATTGGAACATTTGAAATCGAAGGATATTGCACCACAGACGATGGTGTTTATGACGCATCAAGAAATGAATCCAGGAAGGTGGAAAAGTTTACTAGAAAAAAAAAGTATTATTGACGCAAATAAATATAACACCAACTTGGAAGCATCCACAGACCTGTTCACGTGTCCAAAATCAAATTGTAGGTCGAGAAAATGCACGTATTATACTCTACAAGTTCGGTCAGCAGATGAGCCAGAATCTATATTTGTTACGTGTTTGGATTGTGGTAAAAATTTCAGGAAAGGGTAATTGTGTTCAAAACATAAAAAAATTGATATAATTGAAGTTTTATAAATATATTGCATTAAACTATCAAAATCACTAACTAAAATGCAACTAAGAAATGGAAAATCGTTTGCGCATGAGCAACAACTCAAAACCAAAATATCATTTGACTATATCAATGCTCTGAATTTTGATTATAGCGAATTTCATAAAACCGTATCTGGTCTTTTGAATACTGTAGAAATGTTAAATAAAATGCACGAGTGTGAAATTTCAACTTTATATTCGGATAAATTGTCTAATATTTACGCACTATATGAATATATTGCAATAAATATAGAAAATTTAAAAAAAAACAAATATAACAAATTTATTACGATTGCGTTTGACAAATCCGTAGAATTAACTAAACTTATTTTAAAAAAATCATCAGAAAATAAGTTATTGAATATATACGATAAAATCGAAACGGCTAGAGTGATACTTATATTATATGCTATAAGAAGGGAATTGTCTGCATATATTATTGAAATATCAGAGATTGATAGCAATAAGATGGCACGTGATAATATAAGTAAAAAATGCGTTGAGGGTATGTTTTGTAGAAATTCAATCGGCTTAGTGACGACCAATACAACTTTAACGTTTAATTATGCTATCCCAAAGTCGGATATGTGGCTAATCAAACTCAATATTTGTGTAAAGTATATTACACACCCGAATCCAGACGCATATTTACCAGGTATCGAGACCTATAATCATAAACAAACAAACGCACGGTTACTTAAAATATACAACAGGATTGTACGTTAAAAAAAAATAATAAAATAATAAAAAAATAAAGAAAAAGAAAATATATATATGTGTATTTAATTTTTTACTTACTGATACAGAGCCCCCTTATAGTATATCCAAATCTGATAATTTCCAATATTCAGAGCAACCATTGGGTAAAGGTCTGCGTATAATTAATGGTATTTTTTTTTGTTCGAACTCATGTAATGCTATTAAATATCCATCTATTAATGTATTGTCTATCGGTATGAACGGTTGTGCCCCTGAATTTATCTGTTTGGCTCGCTCTCCCAACACTCTCGCCTTTTCGTATCTCGTCACAAACGGCAATGTCTTGTGCAATGGGTCGATTATAGTGCCATTTTCATCGCGAACAATTCGGCATGCGGTTTCGACTTCCTCAACGTTGTGCGATAAAATTTCTGGATGATAATTTGCGATTATGTCGCGATTTACATCCTTGTCCAATTTCTGTAAATAATTTTCATCTAGGTCTTCTTCTTTGTCATCATCATCGCTCATACCAATGTCGAGCGCGGCTTCAATTTTCGAATCGTCAGGTTCAACATCACTATCGACTTCATTAATGCTATCGACATCGCTATCGTCTTCGATATCACTATCGTCTTCGATATCACTCACACTTTCATTTCGTTTTTTGGTTTCATTCTCAGATTCACTTCCACTTTCACTTCCACTGATTTCGTCGTTATCCATTTTATAGTATAGAGCGTTATTATTACTAAATAAAAAAGTAATAATATATATTCAATTTTTTCAATTATTGGATTGCCATGATTCGTCACAAGTTGCACATATGTATATATATTTCAAGTTCGCATCATCGTATCGCATATAAATGATTTCAGCTGGGTCAGTTTTGCCCGCGGAGTTTGTAGAACAAGTCGCATTTGGACATTTAACATTATGTATGCGAGGAAGCGTTGGGTCCAATTTGGTATATTTATTGACGAGGTGATTCGATTTTTGTTCCTTATTCTTGAATTGCGTGTCTAAAACACAGACACCTTCTTCGGTTAAAGTTGTGTCTACATTACCGCAATTCCTACAGTAATATGTCAGTTTATTGGCATCATCGGCATCGATTCCGATATAGTACATGTTATCGCATTTACTACAAAATTTCATTATGTTCTTTTTTATAATATGTATATAAATGTTTATCTTCAAATCAATTTTACGCATTTTGTAAATCCTTGAAGAACCAAAATCAGTGAAAAAAAGATTACCGGTTTACATGCCCATTATTTAGCGATAGAATGACTCGACCTGTATTTTGTTTTGCGGATGGATTCCCTTTGGTTGCTGCTAAATTCTTATTATTGTTATTTTACTGATGTGATGATTCGTAGCCCATCATATACATGAATTTTTTGTCATCATTTAGCTCTTTCGTTTTTTTCATTTCATTTACGTAACTCATACCAGAGATGCCGCAATTGTCTTCCGTCGCATATCTAATTTTAAGCGCGGTTTCTCTAGTATTATTATTAAGATTCCATCGTCCTAAAGGCGTTTTCACTTGTGAAGAGGACAAGCGTTTGAAAATCTCACTGATATGGTTTAAGTTCATTCTTTGGATTGTAATTATACATAATACCAAATATAGAATATTTGTTTCAATTTTCGTATTTTTAACCGTTCAATATGTATACAAAATGCCTTGTAAAAAGTGTAAGCAATCTGGGCATAATTCAAGAACATGTACTGCAATGATGGATGTGGAACCCAATAGTGTTTTAGATGTACATGTAGAACACAACGGTGTTTTAGAGAACATAAAAATTCCAAAATCGGTAACAGAAACCAAATATTTCTGTTATATTTTAGGACAAACTAGGCAATTGAATGCCGGAACCGGTCGAACCTATAATGGATATACTGTAAATTTGAATAGGCGATTGCGACAGCATAATGGTGAAATAAAAGGTGGTGCTTTTGCTACAAAAGGAATTGGTCCTTGGGAATTTATTGCTGTAATGACGTGCGACACCTGGAATAATGTTCGCGCGATGCAAGTCGAATGGTTGATACGATATCCCACTCGAAAAAAACCGAGACCAACATGTTATGCTGGAGCAAAAGGACGTGTTTCCAGTTTAGTAGAAGTATGCAAACGATTGGGTGATGATTCAGTTAGATTATATATTCACCCGATGTTTTACGATTATGCAACCTCTTTAGAATTGTCACCGCCGCTTACAAAAAAATTTAGTGATATATGTAATTAGTCTCAGTTTATTTTCGGTTGGTTTTATATAATACATACAAATGTCTGATACAGGACCTACCGGACCGAGCAATAATATAGTTTATAATGTATCCGCTAGTGCTGGCGCTTACATTATTAACGGCGCGAGTAATCCTACGCTCAATTTAATTAGGGGATTGAGGTATACTTTTGCTGTAGATGCATCAGGACATCCTTTTTGGATACAGACCACAGCTGCTCCATACGATAGTGAAAATACATATAATGATGGAATCACTAATAATGGAGTTGAAGGTAGCGATTTAACCTTTCAAGTCGATTATAATGCTCCTTCCACACTTTATTACGTGTCTCAAAATGACATTTCAATGAATGGAGTGATTCATATAACAGATGTCGGACCTACTGGACCTACGGGACCCCAAGGTATCAGCGGAGATGCAACGAATACGGGAGCAACTGGACCTGTTGGAGAAACTGGTCCAACTGGAGAAGTCGGCCCAGTTGGATTAGGTCTTACGCCAGTAACATTTATCGGTTCATTTGACGTAGCCCGAAATTTTATATCTGGACCGGTGAATTTATCATTTGGTTACATGCAGAATGTGTATCCTTGGGGGGCAGGACAATATGTATATTTTTCGGATGCGAACTCTGATTTAGTATATCATGGCAGATTGAAAACTGTATTTGCGTTCGATCAAGGCTTTGCTATTGGTTTAGACGTGATAGTTGGCGTAACCGGAACTGCGAGCAATAGTCCATCGAACACGTGGATAATGTCGTTTGCGCCTGCCCCAGTCGGAGATACTGGAATGAGGGGAGCTCCCGGAATTGCAAGTAATACCGGTTCAACTGGTCCGACTGGGCGCTCTGGAATTGCTACAAATACTGGAGCAACCGGAATGACTGGTCCGACTGGAAGGACTGGACCAACTGGTGTTGCTGGTTCCGCTACAAACACAGGAGCTACGGGAGAAACTGGTCCGACTGGTGCGACTGGTCCAACTGGTATGAGAGGTATTCCCGGAACTGCTACGGAAACCGGAGCTACCGGACCTACCGGTAAAATTGGCCCAATTGGATTAAGAGGACTACAAGGTATTCCTGGAACTGCCACGGAAACTGGAGCTACAGGAAAGCCAGGTTCGCTTGGACCAAGAGGTCTACAGGGTATTCCGGGAACTGCAACGCTAACTGGAGCTACCGGTAGAACTGGACCAACTGGAAGACAAGGTATTCCCGGAACCGCTACGCTAACTGGAGCAACTGGACATACTGGTAGAACTGGACATACTGGTAGAACTGGAGCAACCGGTCGAACCGGCGCAATGGGACCTACCGGTCGAACTGGACCAACTGGAGTTACTGGTCGAACTGGACCAACTGGACCTGCTGGAGAAGCAACTAATACCGGAGCAACTGGAGCAACTGGTAGAACTGGTAGGGACGGTCCAACTGGTAAGCAAGGGCTTAAAGGAGACAGAGGCGAACAAGGTATTTCCGGAATTGCAACAAACACTGGAGCAACCGGTAAGGATGGACCAACTGGTATGCGAGGATTTACTGGAGACAGAGGAACTATCGGTGCTACTGGAGCAACTGGTAGAGATGGTCCCACTGGTATGCGAGGTTTTACCGGAGACAGAGGAACTATCGGTTTATCTGGACCAACTGGTAGAGATGGTCCCACTGGTATGCGCGGGTTTACTGGAGAGAAGGGCATTATGGGAGAAACTGGAGCAACTGGTAGGACCGGACCAACTGGAATGCGCGGGTTTACTGGAGACAGAGGAGATATCGGTCTAACTGGTTACACTGGTAAGGACGGTCCAACTGGTCCAAAAGGTTTCACTGGAGACAGAGGAGATATCGGTTTAACTGGCTCAACTGGTAAGGTCGGACCAACTGGTTTGCGAGGTCCTACTGGAGAGAAGGGTATTATGGGAGAAACTGGTGCAACTGGAAGAGTTGGTCCAACCGGACAAACCGGTCCAACCGGTATGCGGGGTTTACCCGGAACCGCAACTGAAACCGGAGCTACTGGTAACACCGGTCCAAAGGGTCCTACTGGGCTTTCAGGTATAGCGACCAACACGGGAGCAACGGGTCGCGACGGACCCACTGGTATGCGTGGAGAAACTGGTCTGCAAGGAACACCCGGAACTGCAAGTGAGACCGGAGCAACTGGTTCTACCGGTGAAACTGGTCCCACTGGACTTAGAGGAATGACTGGACCAACCGGTATCGCAGGTTCCGCTACAAACACTGGAGCCACTGGAGCCACTGGAGAAGATGGTCCAACGGGTATGAGAGGAGAGACTGGACCAACTGGCGTGACTGGTAGAACTGGTCCTACTGGACTTAGAGGGGAAACTGGACTCAGAGGAGAAACTGGAGCAACTGGGCGAGACGGTGCGACTGGTAAAACCGGAGCTGTCGGACCAACTGGAATGAGAGGATTTACCGGAGCCACTGGAGTAACCGGTAGAACTGGACCGACAGGAAGAACTGGACCGACTGGACCTACTGGAAGAACCGGTGCGACTGGACCTACCAGCGCCACAGGAGCAACTGGTATGACGGGTTCTACCGGAAGAACCGGTGCGACCGGACCTACTAGTGCCACTGGAGCTACTGGTTGCACCGGTGCTACAGGGTCGACTGGTTATACGGGACCAATCGGACCTAGAGCCGAATCTATTACATCATCCGGTGCTGGTAAGATTTTGGTAGCGAACCCCGACAGCAATGCCACCATATTCTACTCGGATATCATCAGCGCCACCTATACGGATGTAACTATAGCAGGTAGTGTTTTCCAATTCTAAACCCGTATCAAAATTCTCAGCATATGTCGAGCCACACATAAAGTCGATTTTTTAATGTATAAAAAATTGATTCTCAAAAAAACGAATTAAAATGTAGATATAATATACACATAATACGAAATGGCTTCGCGCAAAATCAAAGTGGTGCCGAAATCCGATACTTATAAAAACTATCAGGATTTTATAGGTGCGCATTACATAAATAAAGAAGATCCGAGAGCTCCCACCAATACGCGCATATCTGGCGGCAAGTTCTTCATTCCGGATGAAGAATATATGACATTCTTGTCACTGTATCACCGAGACATAGTTATACCAGGAAATGACGAATTTCTGACAGAGAAACAGCGCGATACGGGTGGACCCATAGTTGTGGATTTCGATTTCCGCTATAGTTATGATGTAACTACTAAACAATACACGGATAAGCACCTTGCTAGTATGGTTTCATTATATTTAGACACACTCAAGACAATGTTCCAATTCACCGATAAAGTCATATTTCCTATATATATATTCGAGAAACCGAGCGTGAATCGGTTGGACGATAAAAAAATAACAAAAGACGGAATTCATATGATTATCGGCATCCAGGCTGACCGCACTACGCAGCTCGTTTTACGCGACCGCGTTATGGCGAGAATCGAAGAAGAATGGGGCGACTTGCCATTGACAAATACATGGGAGGACGTTTTCGATAAGGGCATCAGTGCCGGTTCCGTCAATTGGCAGTTGTATGGTTCCAAAAAACCGAATCACGACAAATACGTGCTTACGCGTGTATACGAAATGGAATATGATACGAATGACGGTGAGTTTATGGAGCAACGCATCAATATCAAAAAATTCGACTGGAATCGCGATTTCGCGAAACTGTCTGTTCGTTATGTGGACCATCCTCACTTCTTCTTCAAAGCCGATTTCATCGCGGTCCATGATAAATTGAAATCGAGCGAACCCACCAAAAACGCGCGCGTCCGAAATGCTGCAATACAGGTCAATATATTGAATGCGAAATGTAAGGCGGACATAGACAGTGCGATGACCGAGTTCTTGGAAAAACTATCTCCAACAGATTATGGATTGAGGGAGGCATATGAAATGGTTATGATTCTGACCAAAGATTACTACGGCGAAGGTTCGTATCTCAAATGGATGAAAGTCGGATGGGCGCTTTGTAATGTGAGTAAGCGTCTATTCATTGCGTGGGTCGCTTTCAGTGCGAGGTCACCCACATTCGAATATGACAGTATTCCAGATTTATATGAGAAATGGGCAAATTTCGATTCAAATAATAATCAAGGGTTGACAAAACGCTCGATTATGTATTGGGCGCGAGAAGCGGACCCCGATGGATTCAAACGAGTTCACGAAAATGGGATCGATTTCCATCTGAATCAGTCTATCAAAAATATATCGATGTTCGGCGTTAATAGAAATGATAAGAATATCGGGTGCGGTGACACGGACATAGCAAAAATATTATATATGATGTATAAGGACCAATATGCGTGCGCCGCACTGAAAGCCGATAAATGGTTTCGATTTTCCAATCATCGTTGGGTAGAGGACGAATGTGGCACGTCGCTCCGTAAACATATATCAACAGAATTAAGGCATCTATATAAATCGAAATGTGACGAGATATCGTTATCGCTATGCGAAAAAGATAAAGTCAACAACGAACAAGAGAAAATGGCGGAAGGTCTATCCAATAAAGTGTTGGAAATCGTGGTAAAATTGTCACAGACCACACACAAAGACCATATATTGAAAGAAGCGCGCGAGCAGTTTTATGATACTGACGTGAATTTCTTGGATCTACTAGATAGCAATCCGTATTTGATGTGTTTTAAAAATGGTGTTCTGGATATCAAAAATAAGATTTTCCGACCAGGACGCGCCGAGGATTACCTGGAAAAATGCACCAATATTAATTATGTGAAATTGGACAGGACTCGGGACGCCAAAATTATTGCCGAAGTCAATGACTTCATCGAAAAACTGTTCCCTATTAAAAAATTGAGGGATTATATGTGGCAGCATTTCGCCTCTATATTGGTGGGTGTGAATCTCAATCAGAAATTACATATGTATATCGGTGGCGGTGAGAATGGGAAGTCCGTTCTCACCGATTTATTCTCACAGTGTTTGGGTAGCTATTATGCGATTGTGCCGATTACGCTCATTTCGCAACCGCGACAGAAACAGGGGACGGCGTCGCCAGATATTGTCGCGCTGAAAGGTCTGCGCATGGCAGTCATGCAAGAGCCGTCAAAAGACGATAAAATCAATGACGGTGCTATGAAAGAATTGTCGAGTTGTGTGGAACCCATAAAGGGTCGTAATCTGAATAGTAATCCGATTACTTTCGTCCCGCAGTGTAAGATTGTGGTTTGCTCGAACAATTTCATGAAAGTCAATAGTCAGGACCACGGCACTTGGCGCAGAATCGCGGTTGCGGATTTCGTCTCTCTATTCACGGACAAACCCGATACCAGCGACACCGAGAGACCGTATCAGTATAAAAGGAACGAGACGCTCAAGGAGCAATTCCCCGCATGGCGCGAGGTATTTATGGCGATGTTGGTCGAGATTGTGCTCGAAACACAAGGGCGGGTAGACCCATGTAAGCTGGTGGACGATTCCAGTTTGAAATACAAGGAGCGCGAGGACCATATCGCGGAGTTCATGCGTGATAAGATAGTTTTGGACCCGAATAGTAATTTGACAAAGACGGAGGTGACTGTTGAATTCAACGCTTGGTTCACTGGCACATATGGGCGCGGTGGTCCGAATACTAAAGAGGTTCATGAATATTTGGATAAGAAATTGGGGAGGTTCAAGACGCAAATTGGGGCTTGGACCGGCGCACGCATTCGATACGAACGTGATAATGAAGCACCGATTGCGGAGGACGATGACTATAATTTGAATGCTCAATAATAATTTCACACGGTAGCTGTGTTTTCGAGTGTAATAAGCATATTCTCCGGTTTATTTGGCGGTGGTTCCATTGTCATAAGTCGCGGACTCAGTAATATTGCGATTCCACCAGCAGTGCTTGCGTGGAACAGAGACGTTCCCCAATTTTCATGACCATACATTGTGAGTAATTTTAATCCGAATCCAACAACAATCATACTGTTACCTAATAAATACAAGCGTCTATGTCCGTAATAAATGGACGTATGTAAAGTGTTAGTAATCAATATGATACTGGATATTGGAGTCAGATTTGTCTTGTAGTAATCTAAAAATATGTTCTCATACCCTAAACTTATAACCGTCGCGATATATATAATGAAACATCCATCGACCACTATTATTGCTATGTTATTATGTTTTGCGTTGGGCAATATGTAAGTAGATACAATCGTAATTATCCAGTAAATCGATGTTATATCTAAGAAATCAATCGCGACAATCGGATTGGACCAATGCCCGAAACTTACAATGGACAAGATAACAAGAGGTATCTTGACCGGCACCGGAGCAATAGGTAAGGCGTATAATACAGAAGACCATGCGTTAGCCGGATTATCAATAGTCCAAGTTTGAAATGGCGACCTGAAATCTTGTGATATTAAATATGCGCCAATTATAAATAATAGGAGCGAACCTAAAATATTTGCGTATTGTATTAACATTTTTCTATTATATTACTACAATACAATACATTTTGATTATTTTTTACGACTTGTGCCTGGTTATTATATCGTTACGCTTTTCTTATAGATAGACCCGGTTACTAAAGCCTTGAAATACATGAATAAATTGTATATTTTTATTTCGACCATACTTATCAGGAAGGGATACAATAGAAATAGTAAAAGGAGAACCGCTTTCATCTTTATCGAATAATCCACTGACCTATATAAGACAAAGGCTACACCGAAAAACATAATGTAATAAATACAAAATAAGACAAAAATATATGCGTTATTGCCGCGCAAATTGATGTTTTCGTAGAAGGTTCTCCTATCGTCTGATGAATACTCTTCTCCAATATTTTTTGCTTCTTCTTCTAATGTTTTATTTTGTGCGTTTATTGCGTCCAATGTAGTTTGGGTTGCCATTATATTATTATTGTATATAATAATATATTGTTTTTTAGGATGCGCAACCATACACGCCATCAACCAATTTCCAAGTTTTTCCACTATCGCAAGCCTTACACTCCTTAGTTGTTTTATCAAAAAATGGTTTGTTAGATGCACATACATCGCACGCGTTAGTTTTTGTACTAAAATATCCTGACCCGGTTTGGGTGTCATTACACTTTGTATCGCATTTATTGTTCGCACTACTATACGCTTGATTGTAATCACAACATGCCTGTCCAGCGCATGTGCCTGAACTAAGTGCCATTAAATCGCCAGTATTTGTAGCGCGTGTTATGGC
>Ga0209353_10001409_pt1 | contig 13672 bp, 18 predicted proteins | sample LauGreSpBDMM15SD_2_FD_187561 | JGI IMG/M metagenome (GOLD analysis project Ga0209353, IMG submission 187561) | Freshwater lake microbial communities from Lake Michigan, USA - Sp13.BD.MM15.SD (SPAdes) (version 2) | ecosystem: Environmental > Aquatic > Freshwater > Lake | place: Lake Michigan...
ACTCCACCGGTAGAGCATTTGACATCCGCGCCTGGAATTTTGGAAAAAATGATTGGCTTACAACTAATTTTGAAGAAAGAAATTGGAATTTAATAAACTATTTGTACATTAATAGAGACTATCTTGGTGTTGAAGAGATACACGATTATGTTGGACTATATGTATCGGGAACAATGACCAGATATGATGGCAGTGGTAGAGGTAGTGATTCATTCTATGGCGCAGGGTATAGATGTAATAGGGATAATGTCACCGAATCATATGCCCCCACTGGGTGGAAACGGTGGAACCTTGAGTCCCATAGAAGTCATGGTGGAGATAGTGTTGGTATGAAACACATACATGTAGAAATGTCTCCAGCTGCAGCTAAAAATTCGGTCCAGTTAATATCCAAGGTAGATGCTTCAGTGCGTAAGTATTTTCAGCTCAATTGGCACTCTACAGCGTTAGTAGGTTCTGGTGCTAATGCGTATGTCCAAGCAACTAGCATTAAAAATAAGGCCTATCCGATTAAATAAAAGAATCTAGTCAAGCTTTAAGTAATACATTACTATTATAATAGATACCAAAATAGGAGATTAATAAATGAGTCAGTACCCTTATATAAAACTAGTCGTCCCAACTGCTCTTAAGCAGTACAAGAATGGCCAATTAGCCGAAAGTGTCCTCGCTTCAGTAAAAACTGGAGGAAAAATGTATGCACCAGTTGCAGCACAGTTTAACAAGATGTACGACGCTGCACTCGCTGCTGGTTTTAAGTTAAAGAATGTTGGTGACTATCGTTCTTTTGAGGGTCAACTAGCGATGTTCCGTGACCGTTATGTACTTGAAAACACTGGTACGGGCGTAACCCGAACATTTGAAGGTAAGACATGGTACTTAAAGAAGGGCAAGGCTCCTTCAGCAGCGCCGGACCCAACTGGTCTCAAGGGCTCAAATCATGGATGGGGACTAGCAATTGACCTTGGTTATGACGCCAATGGCAAACTCACCTCAATGGGTGGAAAATGTTTTGAGTGGATGTGCGCCAATGCACCCAAGTATGGTTTCTACCTACAAGGTAATAACGCAGCCTCTAAAGAATTCGAAGCTTGGCACTGGCAGTACACACTAGGTGACGCTTCGCCTGATGGTTCCGTGCAGGCGCCAGTTGAAGCTCTGAAGCCCTCTGGAGGCTCCGTAGAGGCTGGCCCGATGAACTTTGAGTACCCTGGTACTCCAGTCGGTCTTGGGTCAAAAGGAGTATCAGCTTCTCTTGTTCAAGCAATGATTGGCGCAAAAGCCGATGGTGACTTTGGTGCCAAGTCTGTTGCCTCACTTAAGGCATGGCAGACCGCTAATGGTTTAACTGCGGACGGCTCAGTCGGCCCTATTACATGGAAGAAGATGTTTGGCTGATGCGTAGAGCAATTTTAACATTAACAGCTGTATTAGGTGCATTTTGCATGGGACTCTTGAGCGGATGTAGCGATTCGTACAGGTATCCATGTCAGGATCCAGCTAATTGGGAGAGTGCGGATTGTAAACCACCAATTTGTACAGCTTCTGGAACATGTCCAGAAGATATATACGGGAGTGTACCTCAATGAATGAAAAGAAAAGATATACGAATAGTGAAATAAAAGCTCGTATGGTTTTATTTGTGGGTGCGACTTTAGCATTTACATTTACGGTTATTGTTTGTGGCGTAATGTACGCTCTAGTATTTGTTACACAGCCTATTGATCAGCAAAGTCCCAATGACAAAGCTTTTATTGATTCACTCTTAGTCCCAATAGTTCTATTCCTTTCCGGATGTTTGTCAGGAGTTCTCGCAGCAAACGGTTTAAAGGATAAGGAAACAAAGCCTACAGATAGCGGATATCAGATTTACGATCAAGATAGAAGCTAATCATGGCAGAGAAAAGAAATGTTCCAAAGAATCCAAAGCTATGGAGTCAAGCTAAGTCACAAGCTAAATCGAAGTTCGACGTCTATCCCTCAGCATATGCTAATGCGTGGGCTGCTAAAAAATACAAAGCAATGGGCGGGTCGTGGAAAACTACTTCAGCTCCCAGAAAAAAGAAGTGATATACTATGGCTGGCCCAAAAGGTGTAGGCTTAACTAAGTGGTTTAATCAAAAATGGGTTAATATAGGAGCTCCTAAAAAGAATGGCAAGTGGCAACCCTGCGGAACCTCTGGTAAGGGTGGCGGATATGCTAAATGTTTACCAGTAGCAAAAGCAAATGCGCTTTCGCCCGCACAAAGAAAAAGTGCAGTACAAAGAAAAAGAGCACAGGGCACACCAGTCAAAGGAACCAAAGGGCAAGCTCCAAAAAATGTATCAACTTTTAAGAAGAAAAAATAATGGATGATATGACCTTCGCTGGTTTTATGCCAGCAATGAAGAATGTAGAAATCACTCCACCGACTTCAATGATAACTACTGAAGGTGGATTGATTAGTGGTCATGTGATAAAAATAACTTTTGGAGATAATCAAGAAATGATTTTTAGTACTACCGAAGAACAACTACAGAAATTATTCTTTTTAATTTTAAAAACAATTAATAAGTAAATTACTATTACATAATGGTGGCGTGGTGTGACTTCAAAAGAGCACTGCGCCACCATTTGTGTTATAATAGATTAGAGTAATTTAATACGTAAGCCAGACTGAAACAGGTACATATGGCAAAGATACTTTATTATGATATAGAAACCGCACCAAACCTAAGTTACGTTTGGGGGCACTTTGAGCAGAATGTTATTGAACATGAGCGCGAATGGTACTTGTTGTGCATATCCTACAGATGGGAGCACGAAACTAAAACACAAGTCTGTGCTCTAGTAGACTTCCCAGATACTTACGCAAAAGATCCAGAAAATGATATGCACGTTGCAAAGAAATTGTGGGACCTTTTAGATGAGGCTGATATTGTTATCGCACACAACGGCGATAGATTCGATATGCGTAAAGCTAATGCAAGATTCGTGTACCATAATTTTGGACCGGTCTCGCCAGTAAAACAAATTGATACGTTAAAAACTGCTAGAAGATATTTCATGTTTAATAGCAATAAATTGGACAACCTTGGCAAGCACCTAGGTGTAGGTGCCAAGGTAGATACGGGCGGCTTTGCTACATGGGCTGGATGCATGCGTGGAGACATGAAGGCATGGAAGACGATGACAAAGTATGCCAAACAAGACGTTGACTTGTTGCGCAATGTATACATGAAGCTGAGACCATGGATGGCTAATCATCCAAACCTTAATGTATATTCCGGAGAAAGCTGTTGTCCAACATGTGGATCAGATGATTTGCAGCGTCGTGGACAACGATACACTCAGGTAGCTACCTATCAACAATGGTACTGTAATTCATGTGGCGCGTGGAGTAGAACTAGAATGGTAGAAGACGTAGAAAAGCCTGGCCTAGTTCCCTGATTAATTTAGGAGAGGTGCCAGAGTACGGTTGAATGGAACATCCTGCTAAGATGTCGATATGGTAAAATGTATCCGTGGGTTCAAATCCCACTCTCTCCGCAAAAGTTTTTTTCACAAAAAGGAAGCAATGAGAAATCAAGAAGTTTCAGTTATATTAACTAGTTATAATAAGCCAACTTATTTAAAAAAAGCTATTGACTCTGTACTGAGCCAAACATATGATGATATACACTTAATCATTGCTGAAGATAATTCTCCAGACCGACAAGTGCATAAAGTTATTAAAGACGCAATTGAGTCTAATTCGACAAAGAAAAGAATTACATTTTTTAACTCTTTCGTTAAAGATGAGGACAGATTCAAAACTGCTCGTTACGCTACACAAATTAATACGGCAGTAAGAACATATTCTAATTCTAAATATATTTGTTATTTAGCTGATGATGATTTTTATTATCCAGATATGATTCAGGAAATGATAAATAGCGCAGAAGAACACAACCATGATGCGGTATTCTGTGCTCAGCATGTCCTTGATGAAGATGGAAATATTGATGGTGGCGGATTAGATGGTAGAGGCGTTAGATGGTTCGACGATCCCCTTGAACGCGGCGCAGATAAATTAGATCACAACCAGGTAATGACAACTAGATCTTTATTTGATATAGTTAACGGATGGGAAGATCACCCTCATAGTTGGTCTGGAGCAGACGCTTATTTTTTTGATAGAATAGAAAAAAAGGGTTTTAAGTTTTATCCCATAGATTGCAAAAAGCCTCTTCAGGGAAAAGTGTATAGACAAAAATCAGTTCAATGGAATATTGTTAATGGATATCTTCCGAACGGAGATACTAAGCAAGGAGAAAATAAGTAATGTCAGTAAATGTCTGGGCCGTTGGAATGGCAAAAGATGAAGGTGACATAATTGATCACACCATGAACCACCTTGCTGCTAATGGTATTGATGGGATTATCATTGCAGACAATATGTCAAATGATAATACTCGTGAAAAAATGGAAGAAGCTAAAAATAATATTGGCTTAAAACTTCCTAATGTGCAGGTAATCCTCCTGGAAGATAATGTAGTTGAATATACTCAATCGCAAAAGATGACCAGCTTAGCAGCAAAAGCAAGAGAGCATGGCGCAGAATGGGTTATTCCTTTTGATATTGATGAAATCTGGTACTCACCAAATGCTATGCTAAAAGATGCGTTTACAGACCTCAGCGCCGAAGGGTTTGACGTATACAAAACCCTGTATACCAATCATTCCATTACAGAGTTTGATCCACAAGGAAAATCCCCATTTCACTCTATGGTGCATAAGTGGAATCTACCGACAAATCATAAAAGTTGTTTTAGATTTAGATCAACAGATTCTTATGTAAAAATTTCAAACGGCAACCACTTTGTACAACATAATGGTTGGGATATAAATCAGCATGTAAAGGTAGCCATAGATGATTACGGTCACGATAAGATTGTTTTTGGCCCACAGACTATTCAGATAAGACATTTTCAGTGGAGATCTTTAGATCATTTCATGAGAAAAATACTTAATGCATACCAAGCTTGCAAGGCACTTGGCTCTGGTGCCGATCTTTACAACGGCGCTGCCTGGGCAGAACATTTTAAGATATATGAATCCGAGGGAACCAACGGGTTGGTAAAGTTTTTTGAGAAAAATATTTTAGTACAAAATGATCTTGGATCACTCATCAATGATCCTGCACCCATAATGGAGTTGTGATGAATAAGGTTTCTTTAGTAATAATAACTGACGGCAGACAGGCATGTATTTCAGAGACAGTGCCGTCTATGAATAAAAATTTAAACTATAACTTTTATGAAAAAATAATAATTAATGATTCAGCGGATCCCAGATATCATCAATATCTAATGTCTAACTATCCGGATTTTCGTATAGTTTCACATGAAACTAGAAGAGGTTTAGCTGGAGCAGTACAGTCGGCATGGGCGTCTGTCTCTCGTAATTCAGACTATGTCTTTCATTTAGAAGATGACTTTTTATTTAATCAACCAGTTAGCATTGAAGATTTTATATCACTTCTGGAAGCTAATCCTCATCTTGTTCAAATGGCTTTAGTCCGCGCACCAGTTAATCCACCAGAAGAAGAAGTAGGTGGATTTGTTTTTCAACATCTTGAGGACTATCATCAGAAAGATGATTACTTTGAACACGCTAGATTATTTACTTTGAATCCATGTTTATATCCTATGTCTACAATCAAAATGGGTTGGCCAGATCATGGCGGAGAATCTGAGTTCACAACAAAAGTACACTCTATAGATAAAGATTATAGATTTGGATTTTACGGGAACATCTATGACGAACCATTGGTTACCCACATAGGTGGAAGAAGAAGTGAAGGCTGGTTTTTGTAATGACAGAAAAGATTACGGTTAAAAAAAATAATTTTACATTCAATGTAATAGATGATGATTTATTCCATAGACCACCAGGTTTTGACTATTGGGAAAAATTCTATCCAGATTCAGAGCCTTCTGTATTCAGAGCATATGACAAATATTTGAATAAACAAAAAGACTTCTTAGACATAGGTGCGTGGATTGGTCCAAACACTCTATATGCAGCGGAGCTTTCCAGAAAAGTAATAGCTGTTGAACCAGATCCAGTGGCTTTTAGTTTTTTACAGAAAAATATAGAAGCTAACAAATTTAAAAATGTTATTCTTTTGGAAAAGGCATTCTCTTCAAGCAAGCAAGTAGCAATAGATCCTAGTGTAGAACTGGGCGACTCAATGACAAGAGTATTGGATTCTATTAATTCCGATAGAAAAACAGTAGATGGTGTTAATATGGAAGAACTTCTTTCCTTGGGTGATTACTCATTAATTAAGATAGATATTGAAGGCTATGAGTCAATAGCAATACCTTCTTTTGAAGAATCGCTAGTAAATGCAAAAATACCAATGCTACTGTCTTTGCATACTTCTTTTAATCCGAATAGAGAAGAAGGTCATCGTAGTCTGGTAGCATCATTGTCTAAAATATACACACACGCTTTTGACGATTATGACAATTGCATAGATATCAAAGACCTGCCTGAAGGCTTTGGCTGCTTTCTGCTTACTAATGAGGAGTAGTTTTGTTTATAATACCGTGTAAATTTGACTCTAATTATCCTGTGATTTTTGAATGCATTGATTCTATAATGCGTTTTCATCCAAATGAAAAAATAGTTATCGTAGATTCTGATTCAAATGATAAATCATATTTTCAAGACATAGACTCTTCAGTTGTCATATATGATGTTGAGAATAGGCATTACGCCCTAGAGGCTTATAACATAGGTTATAAAAATAATCCAGAAGAAGACTTTTATTACTGCATTCATGACTCTCTTGTATTGAAAGATAACATTGATTTTGTAAAAAGTAGCAAACTTACTACTATAAGGTGGTGGGATTCTCCACCGGTTCCAATAGGCAGAGATGCAAATGACAATGATCTGTCTGTATGGGCTGATTCAGTTATGAGAGAGTCTTTAGGGTACGGAATACCTGGTATTTACAAGGGTGTTTTCGGCCCGATGATGTTGTGTCAAAATAAGGTAATGAAAGATCTATTTGATTGTGGATTTTTTAATATACTTCCAAATAATAAACATGAATCATGTGCAACTGAAAGAATACTAGGAATGGTACTCGAGAATTTGGGTTATGATGTAACAAATTCCTTACAAGGGGTTATGGGGGATTTTCATGGCTTTTATGATGAAAGATATGTTAAAAAAAACTACCTACTAAGAATGTGATTATATGAATAGTTTAGTTATATTTGATTTAGATGGAGTACTTCTCGACAGTAGAGAAGTCCACTATCACGCACTAAATAATGCTCTTGCTTTTTTTGGTGAAGAATATTTAATATCAAGAGAAGAGCATCTAAGTGTATATGATGGCCTTCCTACCACCAAAAAGCTTGATACTCTATCTGAAGTAAAAGGTCTTCCATCTAATTTGCATAACGCTGTTTGGCAAAAGAAACAAGAAGAAACGTTATCAATTTTTGACAACCTTAATCAAGATGATGAATTAATTTATTTCTTCAAAAAAATCAAAGAAAATAATATAAAAATAGCAGTTGCTTCTAATAGCGTGAGAGAAACTGTAAAACTAGTTCTTCTTAGACTTGGTTTAATGAAATATGTTGACTACTTTGTCAGTAATGATGATGTCAAAAGAACAAAGCCATTTCCAGAAATGTATTGGAGATGCATGGTAGCATGTAACTCAGTGCCTAAAAAATGCGTTATAATTGAAGATAGTCACATAGGAAGACAAGGAGCCCTAGATAGCGGATCAATCTTAGTCCCTGTAGAAAACAGAGAAGATTTAAATATTAAAAAAATTGATAAAATTATTGATATTCTTTCTAAAAAAGAAGAAAAAAACATACCTTGGAGATCAGAAAAAATGAATGTACTTATACCTATGGCTGGAGCAGGAAGCAGATTCGAAGCTGCTGGATATACATTTCCTAAGCCTTTAATAGAGGTAAACAGAAAGCCCATGATCCAGGTTGTTGTAGAGAACTTAAATATTGAAGCGAATTATATTTTTATAGTTCAAAAAGAACATTATGAAAAATACAATTTACAATATTTACTTAATCTAATAGCACCAAACTGTAAAATAGTTCAAGTTGAATCTTTAACGCAGGGCGCAGCGTGCACGACGCTCTTGGCTAAAGAGTTTATTGATAATGACAGTCCTTTAGTCATGGCCAATTCAGATCAATTTGTGGAATGGAATAGTAACGAAGCACTTTACGCCTTCAGCGCGGATGGAATTGATGGTGGAATATTGACTTTTGAAGCTACTCATCCAAAATGGTCGTATGCAAAACTAGGAGATGATGGATTTGTATCAGAAGTTGCAGAGAAAAAACCAATTAGCAATTTAGCTACTGTTGGTATCTACTTTTGGAACAAGGGGTCGGATTATGTAAAATACGCAGAACAAATGATAGATAAAGACATTAGGACAAACGGAGAATTCTACGTATGTCCAGTATTTAATGAAGCTATATCTGATGGAAAAAAAATTAGAGTAAAAAATATAGAAAAGATGTGGGGTATTGGAACTCCTGAAGATCTAAATTATTTCTTGGAGAACTACAAAAAATGAAATTAATTGCACATAGAGGAAATTATGTTGGTATCAATAGACATTTGGAGAATAACCCCGAATACATTAGGGAGGCTATAGGAAATGGCTACGATGTAGAGATAGATATTAGATTAGTTAATGAAACTTGGTACCTAGGTCATGATGAACCGCAATACGAGATTGATATAACCGATTATTTAGACGAAAGATACTGGCTCCACTGCAAAAATTCCGAAGCTTTTGAATCTTTATTCAACAAATATAACGTTGGTAATTTTTTTTGGCATCAGGAAGATAATTACACGATGACATCGTCAGGTTTAATATGGGCTTATCCTGGCGTTAAAAGATTGGATAACAGCGTTGTCTTATTCCCCAAATCTGCAGAAGATGTAATAAATGTATATGGCGTATGCGACAACGACTTTTCAAAGATAAAAACATGGATCTTGTAATTATTGGAGCTGGTGGACATTCTAAAGATTTAGAATACTTAGCTTATTCTGATAAGTATAATGATTGGAATATCATAGGATATTTAGATGACAATCTATCCTTAAATAATAGCAATATAATCGGCAATATATCTATTGTTAATTCCTTATTAGAAAAATATCCTAACTTAAAATATACTATAGCAATTAATTCTTCTAAGATAAGAAAAAATGTAGAATCAAATATACAAAGAATAGATCGAGCAGCAAACCTTATCCATGAAACAGCTGTAATCGGAACCCATTGTCAGTATGGTAACGGGCTAACCATGGGTCCATATTCAGTACTGACAACCAAAGTTACGCTTGGTATACACGTGCACATAAATACAGCAGCATCTATAAATCAATCTAGTTCGATAGGAGATTTCTGTACCGTCAGTCCTGGAGCTAGAATATGTGGAGACGTTAATGTTGGCGCACAAACTTCCATAGGAGCAGGTAGTGTTATTATCAACTTCAAAAATGTAGGTAGCAACTGTACGCTTGGAGCAGGGACTGTTGTGATAGAAAATGTAAGTGATGGTGCTACTGTAGTCGGAGTTCCAGGAAGAGAAATAAAAAAGTTTGGCGAATATATTTAGATTAAACCCATTACTATACTCCCAGATGTATTGAATATTTAAGGAGTTAAAATGGCCGGTAAAAAGCCCGCAAAGAAAAATGTTTCGAATTCACCTGTAGCTACTCTTAAAGTAGAACAACCAGGTAAGCCAATCCTATATGTAGGATTAAAAGGTAAGTCTTTTATTTGCCCGACATGCAACAGACAGTTCGTACGTGGCATAGTCTATGAGCATAATAATGAAAAGTTCTGCTCAAGAAACTGCATAGGGTGATGTAAGGGATGGCAAATAGACCAACAGTTAAAGCATGGGGTGCCAGCACTGATGCAGAGTTACTGAGTAAACATGATGAATTGGTAAAATTATTACAAGACCCAGCATACGCTAGTATAGATCCATCAACCGTAGCAAGTGGATCACCAATGCACACACTTAGCAGGGGGAGCCTCAGTAATTTAGAATTAGAATTGGACAAAAGAGGTATAAACTATGTTCCGTCACAAGGGAGAATTCTCCCTATGCCGGGGACTACCCCCGTTGCCCCCATGCCCACTCCTGCCGCAGCTTCTGCTCCAGCTCCTGCAACCGTTACTCCCAGGCGTCAAATACCACTAGGTCAACCGGTACAAGCCGCTGCTCCTACTCCAGCGCCAACCTCTGCGCCAACTGCTACGGCTAAGCCTGTTGGTAAACCGGTTATGCCTGCAAGTACCCCTTTGACCCCTCCAGCGGGCGCTGGTGCACAGCAAGTATCAGCACAGGTTACTCAGACGGGTAACGCAACGCCACCCCCTGCGCCGAGAGCAACAGTACAAAGTGCGCCACCGCCCAAGGTTGTTACCTCTGGAGCTCCTACTCCTAGACCACTTTTGAAAAAAACTGGTGATGATATATCTAAAGCTCTATTAGGTGGAACTAAAGGAACTCGTAATATTAAATTAGCTGGAGCAGCAGCTTTGTTAGGACTCGGAGCTTACACAGTAAATAAAAAATCGCACCAAGCTAATGATGATTACGATAGAAAATTAGAGATGCAACGTAGAGGTATGATGATGTAAAATGTGTTACTATATAGAGGTAGTAACTATTTTATTAGGAGAAAAATGTCAATTTATTGGTTAGCTGAATTTCTGGAACAACAAGAGCGTAAAATGGCTCCAGCGGAACAAGAATATGCCAGTGCCCTAATAGGCATAGTGGGTAAGTATGGCAAGCTTTCCAATGGGGATGGTAATGGTATCTGGGTAGGGTATGTGCCGGGAATTGAAAATGATAATTTATCTATTGGTGTCAAGTGTGCGAACTGTGCCCTGTATGAAGGCAATGGTGTTTGCAAGATCGTGGCTCAGACAGTAGAAGATAATGGCTATTGTAGATTAGCTGCCATTTGGGATGGCGCAGTAGATAGCTCAAAAAAAGATGATGGCAATGAATAATTATTGGCTGTCAGAATATCATTCTCCAGACGATGAAGAAATGCCTGAAGATTCTACGGATCCAGATGATCCCGAAGAAAAGTTAAATCCTCGCCAAAGAATGATGTACGATCATTATGAGCATTTGGTTGAGATGTTTGGCAAGTTCGATCAGACATCAAAAGCTAACGGAGCACATTATGCTCCGGCTAAAGCTAACCCTTTTATTAAGCAGGGTATGATTTGTTCTAACTGTGTTTTCTTTATGGGTGGTCAGGGATGTGGAATAGTAGCTGGCAAGATTGAACCTAACGCTGTATGCAAGCTGTGGATTATTCCGGAAGATTTAATTAAATAATAATTAATCAGACTCATCCATTTCCTTTTTGATTACAGCACCAAATAATACTATCACTAAAGTGGCAATACTGATCTTAATTCCCCATGATTGTATATCGCCAGACAAAGTAATAAGAACTAATATAGTTCCAGCTATTGTCCAGGCCTGCTCATAAAGTGCAGCTATTAATTTAGTTATAAATTTTTTCATTATTAATCTCCCTGTTGTTATCTTCTTCTTGAGGCTCCAGCTACTGGAGCAACAGCAATAACTGCACCAGCAGCTATAACTGCTCTTCTTTGTCCCACATTTATGCTGGAACCTAACGGCACATAAGTATTTAAACTTCCTGAGCCAAATATGTTTATTTCTTCTTCGAATGAAGAACGGACTTCTGTTGGAGCGTCTTGTACCGCAGTAATAATTTCCAACGCTTGCTCTTCTGTTATGTCATCAATAGGGATCTCAGCAAAGATTTCTGCTGCTTGTTCTCCATCGATAGATGATAGTACCTCTGCACTTGTAGCAATCTCAGTTGCCTGATCTTCCGTTATTCCATTTTCTATAATTGCATCGACAGCTTCCTGTACTTGCTCATCAGTAACTGTTTCACTACTCAACACGTCAACTAGATTTTCGAATTGTTCGTCACTCAATGGCTGATCCAAAACGGCATCAATGACTGCAGTAAATTCTTCCTCACTCAGTGGTTCTTCGAACACGGTATCAAGCACTTCAGCAAACGCTTCATCACTTAATTCTTCCGCAAACACTTGATCAATAACCTCTGTGAACTGCTCTTCCGATAGGTCACCAGATAATAATTCTCTAGCTGCAGCAACTAATTCTTCTTCATTATCAGCTGAAGTTAAAATTTCATCTACAGCATTAGCGAATTCTTCTTCAGTTAAATCTCCAGATAAAATCTCATCCACTTGATCAGATATTTCTTCCGGAACAGTAGTCTCAGGCTCCGGCTCTATAACTTCTGGTTCAGGAATAGTTGTTTCTGGTTCGGGAACTGTAGTTTCTGGTTCCGGATCAACTGTAGGGGGATCTGTATCTGGAGGAATAACTACAGGAGGAATTGTTTCCGGCTCAGTTGTAGTAGTTGTTTCTGGCTCTGGCTCAGTTGTGGTGGTGGTTTCTGCCTCTGGCTCGGTGGTAGTTGTTGTTTCTGGTTCCGGCTCGGTGGTAGTTGTTGTTTCTAGCTCGGGCTCAGTTGTGGTAGTTGTTTCTGGTTCGGGCTCGGTGGTAGTTGTTGTGGCGGGGGTTGGATCAAGAACAGTTGCATCAACAGTGACTTCGGGTCCATACACGCATGGACCTACGCCTGCGCTGGAAAAGCAGCTCTGATTTCCTGCTTTAATGCCAAAGCGAACTGGTCCGTATCCAGTCGTGAGAGGATTGCTACCAGAGAACATCCCAGTGCTTAACAAATAAGTAGTTCCTTGATTAGTCGATAAACCCCAACCGCCTGAGGTGGTTCCACCAATTTCGTCAAGGTCGTAAAAACTAACTCCATAAGCGTAGATGTCAACATTGCTTGATGTTGGCGCATCCCAGTCAAGGTTCACGCTTCCATCTGCGTTGGCAACAGCCGTCAGGTTTGTGACGGCATTGAAGTACGGAGGAGGAGTGACAGACAGACTCTCCCATGATTGACCATCCGCAGAAGTCATAACTCTGTTGTCTGTTCCAGAGTTTGCTACAGCAACATACTTTCCAGCCCCATAAGCAACCCCTTGCCACGAGTTATTTGGAACTCCAGAACCTAGCGTCCAGTTCGCACCATCGGTTGAATAAGCGGAGCGGGAATTTAATCCACCTTCCGCTACTGCAATAAATTTATCTTCGCCGTAGGTGATGTATTTCCACTGGTTAGATGGAACAAGTCCAGCAGACCAGTTCAATCCATTTATGGAGTAACCGCCGTATCTATTTCCCGAGTTTGTGCTGTACTCAAGCCACGAGAAACGACCATTACCAAACGCAACTGTTCGGATATCCACAATTGCACCAGGGTTTTGAGTAGACCAGCCAGTAGTTCCATTGGCGGAAGACCATGCTCTACCAAACTGAGACACAGATACAAACCGTGGAATTGTTGCACTACAGGCAACAGCGTCATGTGACCATCCATAAGATGGAGTGCGTAATGTCCATTCAACACCATCTGTGGAAGACATTACATAACTGCTACCCCAAGTTGCGGTAGCAACAAAAAGACCGCCACAGTTCGTGATTGCTTGCCACTCGCCAACTGGCG
>Ga0209353_10001414_pt1 | contig 13632 bp, 16 predicted proteins | sample LauGreSpBDMM15SD_2_FD_187561 | JGI IMG/M metagenome (GOLD analysis project Ga0209353, IMG submission 187561) | Freshwater lake microbial communities from Lake Michigan, USA - Sp13.BD.MM15.SD (SPAdes) (version 2) | ecosystem: Environmental > Aquatic > Freshwater > Lake | place: Lake Michigan...
AGTGAACATAATATAGTAAACACCCAGCCTTATGTATATAAAAATATGTATTTTATGCACCAGGGCAATCTATTAGTGCCCGAATCCGGTACTATTCGCAAATTTCAAATGTATTATAAGACACCTTCTTTCCAATCTAAAATAAATAAACTTATGACTATAATCGGTCGCGATTTATCGAAACATATTCATGGAAATACAGACAGCGAAATGTGGTTTTATTTGTTTGTACATCATTTATTGAATAATAAGTCACAAAAACACTCGCGCGACCAAATTGCAAATGCGTTCATAAATAGCATTCATGATATTGAATCCGCTGGCTTCCAAAACAATTCAAATATCGTATTTGCACATGAAAACTATGTTATGTTTGCAAATATTTGTAGAACCGATCATATTTTTTCCACTATTTATGGTACAGGGGAAAGAATACATATGGATGTAGCCAATTTATATGCCGATGTAAACGAAGGAATATCAGTATGTAGCACCCGGCTAAAACCGAGTTATCAAAAAGTCAAGCAAAATAAAATATACATATATAATTTATTATCCAAAAAACTGAGTGAACATGATATTCCAACCAAATAATTTATACTTCTTCCGCCCAATTATCCATCTCCTCGTGCTGTAACTTAATCGACGAAGGCCCATGAGATACATGTTCAGTTGTAATTCGTTTCTCTAGCGCCGTTTCTTTTTTATCCCACGAAAACACCAACTCTCTGTTCTTATAGTTCAGTTCGCGATTCTTTATGAAATATTGGTTTCTCGATTTCGTGTCCATAATAACTTCGAATTCAGTTGACATGGTTTGTTTCGTCACAATAATGTCGGAATATTCATCATCTAACTGGTCGCGCACAATCGACCATTCCTTGTACTTTTCTGCGGGGTCTTGATGCACCCATAATTTTTGCGCTGACCATGGACCAACAATATCCATGCGATGGTCGAGCTTATTATGAAGTAATGAATACTTTTCGCGCAATGTTTGTATCTTTTCTTTAATTTCATCCAACTTATAGTATTTTGATATGGACAAAAGTAAGGAAATATAAGTAGACACGGTAATCGAGAAAATAGATGTAATATTGTCGGCAATATTAAACTGTATGCGGGTTGCTTGTATAAATCCGGATATGGTCGAGAAAAAAATGACAGATGTCTGGATATTGTTCACTAATGTATTCAAATCATCATACTTTAAATCCAATAACCGTTTGTTCTCTTTGCATTCTTTCAAAATGACAAGATTGTTACGCTGAACGGCTTTCAGCTCGTTGCTGAATACAATATATTCGGTTTGTGCAAACCAATCAACATGATTATGGTTTAGATGTACTTGTTTTTTGGGTTTTACTCCCAATTGAACGTTTTCGGTTGATGGTAGTTCTTCAACTGCTGCATCGCTTACACTATTTCGTCGGCTGGTACTCTCATTTACGGAAGTATTTGCAGATCGAATGATTGGACTTGGACTATCTGGTGCGCGGTTAATCACATAGTCGCGACTGACCTGGGTCAAAATATCTTTTACACTATTATTTACAATTGAACTCACCTGCTTGCGACTGATTTGCACTGGAATATCGGGTACAACTGTACTAACTTTCTCGCTAATGATTTGCACCGGGATTTCAGGTACGACCACACTCACTTCTTCGATGGTGCTTTGTACTGGAATATCAGGCACAACCACACTCACTTCTTCTACAATGCTTGGGACCGGATTCTCGGGTACATTAGTGTTATCGGGTATGATATCATTATCGGGCGGGTCGATGGACAATACCACGTTTTCTTCTGGCGTATTATTTTCGGGTTTCTCCATAATTACATTACAATCATATTATATTTTTTGTAAATTACATTCGTAAATTTGTAATTTACACACTGGAACTAACTAAATCTATTTAAACCGATCAATCTATCTAAAACGCGGATCCAAACGCACCACCCAATACTCCATTCGCTGCTGCTGGACCCATACTCATCATACCACCGTTCATTTCAGTACGTGCATTCGGACGCATCATATGATCATACGACTCCATCATGGAATTCTGGTTTGTGGTGGCGACGGGGGCAGGCGGAAACGCGCCGCGCTGGATTGCAGAATCATCTAAATAATCGGCTTGGCTGGGTGCATGACTGGTAACCGGCTGACGTGTTCTCACTTTGTCCTTCATGCCTTCTTTCTTATAATCAGGACCGTTCCATAGCTCGAGTGCACGATCAACCAATATGTTGACCTTGATACCCAACTTGGTTTGAATACTCAACACGATAATCAAGAACGCCAATATTACATTCGTTAGATTGAGCGATTCGTATTTGAACCCGCTGTATGTGGGTATATAGTTAATAATGCGATGAATCAAAATCACACCGCAGAACATAACAACCAATTGCATAAATATCTCAAATAATATTTCAAGCGACGATTTCTCCGGATCCGCCTCGGGTATAAAGCGATGAATCAACTTATTCAATACAACTACCGGAATGACACCCATCGTCGAATATTGTATGACGTTTAAAATTTCGGCATTGCTCTCTTCTGTCATAGAAAATACATGTGACAAAAAGGACTTTCGTGTAATATCTGCAGTTTCTTGCAACAACTCCATTATAACAGATGATTATATAAAAAACCCTTAGAAAATAAAAAGAATTTATGCTCTCATGGCGCCCTTTATTTGTTCATGTGATTGGTAGTTATTTATTTTGAAATCGTCTAAAGTATAGTCATACGTGGAAACTATTTAAACGTTTCATTTCGTTATTTACTATACAAATGTTGAAGCGTGTAGTTGAGTGCAACAAATACAAAAATCGCGACAGAAATGCGTCGGCACCGCACGAGGAGTACCAATACTTGAATTTACTTCAAGATATTTTAGATGAAGGTCACGACGAGGTTGGACGAAATGGCAATACGCGTTGCGTCTTTGGTGCGGCGATGCATTTTTCATTGGAAAATGGTAAAATCCCCATCTTAACTACTAAGAAAACCGCTTGGAAAACGTGTTTGAAAGAACTTTTGTGGTTTATTAAAGGTGAAACGGATAACAAAATCTTAACCGACCAGAACGTTCATATTTGGGACGGAAATACTACAGCTGAGTTTCTCGAATCACGAGGATTATCACATTATACACCAGGTCGGCAAATTGGACCACTTTACTCGCATCAATGGCGTTTTTGGAATGCGAAATATGAAAATGACCCCGATGCTGATTATACTGGCAAGGGCATTGACCAACTACAAAATGTTATTGATACTTTAAGAAATCCTGAATTAAGAACCTCCCGCAGAATGGTAATAAGTGCGTGGAACCCCGAACAATTAGACGAAGGCGTTCTTCCGCCGTGTCACGTTTTGTTTCAATTCAATGTGGTTGATGGAAATAAATTAAGCTGCTGCATGACACAACGTTCAGTTGACGTTTTTCTTGGAAAAGTTTTTAACATCGCTTCATATTCGCTGCTGGTTTGTCTAATTGCAAAACATTGCGATTTAGAACCATATGAATTTATCCATTATGGCGGGAATTGTCATATATACGATGACCACTTTGACCAAGTAAAAGAACAACTGACAAGAACGCCGTATGAGTTCCCTACGTTAGAAATATTGAATAAAAGGGAAAACATCAATGATTATGTAGTAGATGATTTCAAAATTAGCAATTATCAACATCATCCACAAATAAAGGCGGCGATGCGGGCGTAGTAGATTCAGTTGACGCAGTATCCGCATAATGATAATTAACATATTTTGGATTAGGTGACTTAATTCGGTGTATAATAGTAGCAGTACATACGCCTATTTGTCTGCCCGCTTCGGTTACAGATACATACGATACGCCTTCAACAATAACTGTTCTTGAGTTTGTTGGCAAATTACCCGCATTTGCTTCTCTTAATTTTTGTTTTGTTTCTTCGCTATGATGTTTTCCAAAAAAATGATTTTTAACGCCAACCCGTTGACTAAATATTAAAGACATTTTTTGTCGGGTTTCATCCGACACCGCTTTTCTATTGCAATATTTTCTACCTGTATTTATCTCAGATAATCGTTTCTTAACTTCATCTGTATGCGTCCGCCCATACATCCCATTTTTTTCACCGATTTTTTGTCCATATTTTTGTTGTCTTTCTTCTTTTGTCATATTGTTAAAACGTTCGGTTAAATTAACCTTCATCTTTTCTATAATCTCGGTTCGATTCGGGTGATGTGTAAGGAGGTCACCACCACTATTATTGTAATGTATATTATATAACAAAGGTCTAATATTGATGTCCTCTAAATATTGCAATTCTAATCCTTTCGCATCATCTATGGTTTTGCAAGTATGTAAAATCTCAAACGTAAAATCATCACAACCATATTTATCATAAGCTCGTTGTAACAAAATATTAAAATGACGGCTTGAACGTAGTAGCATTTTATGTGTATGAAATCGTTTCTCAATCTCTTTTGAATATCCAATGTAGTATTTGCCCGAGGACAAACATGTGATTTTATAAACTCCAATAATCGGTTCGGTCATTCTATACATTAGATATAGAAAATCAGTTTAAGCATTTTTACAAATTATACTTATTCCTAAATATTTTGGGTTTCTCCCGTTTCTTTTTTGAGGTTTTCTTTTCTTCGTAAATATGCTTGTTTATTATATTCTTTCTTTTGTTCAGGAGTAGGTTTATAATTTTTAACCCGTTCTTTTATGGCTTCTTTATTATTTACATAATATTCTTTTCTACTTGCTGGCGCTGTGTATTTTTTAAGATGCTCTTTCGTTGCTTGTAGTTCCTCTTCTAATTTAGCATTCCTTTCTGCTAAGTCCTTTATTATTTCATCTTTATCCATTACGATGCTATATATAATAAAAAATATTTATATAATTTTCATTATATTTGTTGTGACAATTTTTGTGCGAACATAAATGTCCAAAGGTGCGTGTGTGTATTATATATATTATTAAAAAACACATTTAAATACTTTAATACTATGATTTATTATACATGAGTTCATCTAACGCTGCTGCCATACGTCGACGAGTCGGTGCCCAAGGTGTACCTGCACCCACACCTGGACAATCTACACCTAATATGCCAACATCATCATCAACTTCTGCACCATCATCTGCTCCCGCACAAATGACACTCCAACAGGTGATATCTACTGTTGATAAACGTCTTAGTCAATTGGAAACGATTGTACAGTCAAACAATAACAATAACAATAACAACAACGAATCTTCTGATTTGCCATTAGTTGTGGACGAATTTAATAACAGATTTGAACTCATTGTCACCGAAATTAACTCACTCAAAGACATTGTCATGAAATTGCAATCTTATACCATGGAAGTCAACAAAATGTTAGTGGACGAACGTATTCATATATTATCCGATTTAGGTAATAACTCAGTTGCATCATCTACCGCTGGTAGTCGTGTTCGTGCAGGTTCGCCGAATAGCGTCGACCTGAAAAAAATGGTAGAACAAGAGTTGAATAACGCCCACTAATCGTTATAATAAACAGATTATTATAACGATGTAAAGCATAGTCAATAGAGATTTTAGTATGAATTCGCAATTCCATGAAAAAATAGCGCAACTACAAACCGACTATTATAAAAACAATAACAAAAATATGTTTTTTAAATCAAGTCAAAAACTAGACTGTGCATCAACAATCACTGGAGCAATGGATATACGTAGCTTATTTGAACATGCAATATATATTTTGCCAAATACAAACCGCATTTATTTTGACTACCCCTTTTTCAAAACATTTGCAACACCTGCCATATTCGAATCGCTCGTAACATATATTTACGAATTGATTAACCAGACAATGCAAATTTATACACACTACGAAATACACGTAAATTGGCAATCATATAGTGTGTCTGCACATGACCGGTACAAGGACTTTTACCGTATCTTTTTAGCCAGATATGAAAATAGTGGGTTTAATTTTCACGACAATTTAAGTCGCCTGTGCGTTTATTTTACACCCAATGTGATTCAACTTATTTCAAAAATTATGGTTCCGTTGATCCACCCTATTGTTTTAAGCAAAATTACATTGTATAATAAAACCGAAAGTGAACAATTGTTACAAACGTTATTAGAAAAAACTAATTGATTTTATGTCTAATAAGTTATAAATTTTGCATTGTGCATTGGATAAAACACTGCAGCCCATGCTCGTTCAAAGTAATGTCCTACTTCCGGATTAGAATGGTCATCTAATTCTTTCAATAAATTTTCATAATATGATTTTGGATGTTGAATAATATGCTCACGTGAGATGCCCAAAATACCCAAATAAGAAGTATATTCAACATGTATATCTTTGAAATGTTTTTGGTACCAATTTATAAATGGTCTTGGTTCTGCTTTTTTCAGTGATGCTTCTGGGTTTATTTCCTTGTTTGCGGTATCACTTGCTGCCCAATTGTCTAAATAAAAATCCTTATGAGTATCCTTTACTCCGTTCGGGTGATGCATACCTATAAAAACCGTATTCTTATGTTGCTCTACCTCTAAAACTTGTTTTTTCGCCTTTTCCATTTTACCGGGCATATTCGTAGAACCTGGTAAAAATATGGTTACATCAGCTAAATTGTCATAGTTAGATACAATATGATACAAATAAGTATGATCGCAACGCCCTACATTTTCAACTTTAACGATTTTTTTCATGTTCTCCGGTTTATTAAATGTTTCATTCGCACCCTTGTTATAACAAACAATTGGATGGTTTGAAAACGGAGATTCATCCAACCAACGCAAATCTTCATTGTATCTTGATACAACTATTTCGATTGGTGGAGTTCCTATATTATTCTCCATATTTTCAATCTTACGTGGGAATAAAACAGTTGTTAGTAAAAGAATTATAATTAGTAACGCATTAATAATTATATTTCTATTTGAAAATTTCATATATATAAATACAGGAGGTTATTTTACACTTTGATTTATTTTTTTGAAACAACTTAAAGTTGTCCAATTTTAAATATTCAAGGGTGTAATGAACATTACAATCACAAATTCAGCAAAGGCGGATCTATTCGGGTCGTTATTTCAGCATATTCGGTTATTTACCGAGCATATAAACATTACATTCGATAAAGAACGTATGTTTATGCAATCCATGGATTCGGCGCGCGTTTCCGTATTCGAGCTTACGCTTCCATATTCATGGTTTGATGTTTACGAACACACTAGTGCAGGACCTATTACTTTGGGCATACCGGCAACCATGTTATTCAAAATCCTAAACACGCGAGACAAAATTCAGGAAACACAGATTATATACGATGAGAGCGATAACGACAAACTGTTCGTGAATTTCTCTTCGAATAATGCATCGGTTTTCAATAAGCGTTTTGAACTACCACTCATTGATTTGGAGTGTGAAGTTATGCAAATCCCTCCCGGCGAAAGTGATGCCGAATTTTCGTTGGATTCTGCCGTATTCGCAAACCTTATCAACCAGTTGAAAATATTTGGAGACACATTCGAAATACAATGCACTGAAGAAAAAATTATTTTGCATTCGATTAGCATTGAAGCCGGTAAAATGTTGGTCGATATAAATATCGAGGACCTGACAGAGTATTCTATTACGGAAGGCGAAGAGATGAAACTATCATTTAGCCTGAGCATGTTACACAATATTTGCATGTATAATAAAATTTCAAAAGAGGTAGGAATACACCTCACTAAGAATTTCCCTATGAAAATTGTATATTCGCTAGGGGATAATGACGCGTGTTTTACTTTTTATCTAGCGCCAAAAATTAGTGACGAAAGCGATTAGTATTTTCGTTAAGTCGCGAAAACAGAAAGATCTTATATTATATATACCATCTTTATGAACGCTTTTTTTCATATTTTCCTATTCATACTAATTCTGTTTATGTATATCCACATTGCAAACCAATATAAAACTGGCGAAGATTTGGAAATATACGAAATGGACTATGTGTCAAATACACATTTGCAGGAAGTATGTAGTATAAAACAACCCGTACTATTTCATTATAAAAATGTTAACCCGGAATTCTTCGATGCTTTAGACAATGAGCATTTAGGTATATTGGAGGCACACGATGTCAAAATCAAGGATTCGCGGGACTATTACAATGAAGGCGATAATACTACAGTCGACTATACTGTTATGTCTTACCGTAGTGCAGACATGTTGATGAAAACTGACACCAAATCGTCGTACTTTATCGAGCATAACCATTCCCTACCAGATGATGCCGGATTATTGAAAACATTCCAGACCAATGATGAGTTGCTAAAACCACCAATGACTGTAACTACACATTATGACATATTGGCCGGGTCGAAGAATGTGTGTACGCCGTTGCGGTATCATAACAATGAACGCCACTTATTATGCGTTATTGCTGGTAAAGTCACCATTAAAATGACTCCATGGAAAAGTTCAAAATATTTATATCAAAATAAAGATTATGACACATACGAGTTTTGGTCCCCAATCCAGGTTTGGAAACCACAGCGTAAATACTTCCATGAAATGGACAAGTTGAAATTCTTAGAATTCGACGTCAATGCCGGCTATATTGTTAGTATCCCTCCTTATTGGTGGTACAGTATTAAATATGATAAAAATCCGGAGACATTGGTAACCAGTTTCACATATAATACTGCGATGAATTGTGTTGCGACGTTACCGGATACGTGTTTATATTTTATGCAACAGCAAAATATCAAAAAACGGGTTGCAAAAACGATCGTCGCGTTAGATCCGGCGGCTGACAATGAACCGCCCACTGATTCCCCAAATGATACAGTTACAACGTTATAAACCTACAATCTAAATATGTATTCAAATCTGTAACACAATACTGCATATATGCAGGCATTTAACCCATAATATTTTTGGTATAATAACTACTCTACGTTATAATTATACTATGTATCGTCATCACGGTTATAATCATCGCTGGTTTCCGCACGGTTCTTATGGACCATGGGGCGGGGGATACCCATCTCCTGGATTTTACCCACCAATTGGTCTTTATCCACCTCCTGGATTTTACCCACCAATTGGTCTTTACCCACCTCTCAGTATTTATCCCCCCCCCCAATCTATCCCCCATTTTTTAGATAAAAAAATACAAATAAACAGATTACATGGTCGGTTTTAGTCAATGTCCCACCCCGGATATATTTATTTCTTTTCTCTTAACCAAATCGCTAGAAACCCTGCTGCGGCTATGATAAGAATCATGATTCAATGTATTGTTGATATAATAGGATAGATTGCCTAAGTAATATAAAAAACATTCAATTTTTTACATTATTACACCTTTAACATTTCAAACGCCGATTGTCTTTACTACTAGCAAGACCTTTTCCAACCCGGCTACAAGTACTCTACACAGAAGCCAGTCGTGCCTATTACTTTCAGTCGAAGAACGCTGTTCTCAAAGAGAATCGTGTTGTTGCTAGGCCACGCTGGAAACTTTTCGATATCAAGTCCAAAATCCTTCATCTGTTTGATGATGCTTCGCCAAGTTCCGTTTTTCTGTCTTTCAATCGCTGTACGAATCCACCAACCCCAGTGGCCTCCCCATTCATTTCCAAACAAGAATTTGGCGGTTTCCCTGCGGCCTATCTTGGCCTTCCAGGTTGCGCAGTAGAAACAAAAGGACACCCTGTTTTTGATCGTGTTAGGAAGTTTGCTTTTAATCGTGGTCGCGAGCTCAGCAACTAATTGAACATTGTCGCCTCTGCATTTGTTGATAGCATCAATGATAGGGGCGCATTCCATTAATGCCTTTGAGTACTTGGTCTCAATGAATTGCATAACTTTCCCATGTTCAAACGACAATTCGTATATATCGATAATCTGTTCGTTGGACGAGGTAGGAGAACTATTAAGGTTATGATTATATTCGGCATTAAATTGCATTTGCAATTGCCTCGCGAGTTCTTCGTCTCCTGAAGTTTTATTGATTGTTCCAATAGATAATAAGTGCGACATTGTTGTATAAGTTATATCTATGTTATATGTTCTTAATTTTATAATCAATTTTGTATGAACGACTAGAAAAATGTGTTCCAAAAAATAAAGAAAACTATTTATAAAATTGGCGTTTGAAATGTAAAAAGGTGTAAAACCGATTTATGATGCGTACCTAATTCATTAAATTCCGTATAGCTTCGATTACATACAATAACGATTCAGTCCCTGATTTGATCGCCAATCTAATTAGTTCACCGAATGTCTGCCCGGCAGTTCGAACTACCATATCTGTACCAGGCGTTGTAGAATTGGATGTAAATATAGTTGTATTTGTTCTAGCAAAATAGGATGCAAACTTTTCAAATATGCGGAAATCAGTCAATGTACGAATGCCCTTCGTTTCAACTTTGGACAACGATGCATATAGTGCTTGTTTCATGACATACCCTGCGAAATCATTTACATATCGGTTAAAACGAGATGATACCGCCTCGTAAATATATACAGACAAACTGGGCTGATGCTGTGAACACCCGATGCATATCAATGAAAAGTGTGAATTTGTATAAGAAACAGTAGTTGAAATTGCATCGATCAGCCGGTCTTGCAAACTTGGTCGCGGCTTTGGCCAAATTGCATCCGTTATATACGGGTAATTATAGAAGATGGTATATGTTACTATACATACACATAGTGCGGTTGACACTAATCGCAAAGCACTCATTATACGTGGTTATTATTGATAACAATGATGGTTTTGTATTATCAATTTTTTCACAGCAGATGCAGGTTGTCCACCAACATGCCTATGCATTTGTTGTTTCACATACAATTTATTTCATGCATATTGGGTTCCCATAAATAATAGCCCACATAAAAACAGTTGAATAAATTTGTTCGTGCGTTTTCCGAAATTGGACATTTTTAAAATGTCCATTTTTGAAAAGTGAGGCCACTTCTTTTTCTGAAATATATGGAAAATCAGTTTTACTGCATAATGCTTTAAATCCCAAAAAAATAATTTTAAGTTGACTGCGTACTTTTTTTCATATTATTTTGTCACAATAGTTTAGAGCAACTTTTATGTCAACCGTAAAGCTGACAAAAGATGACAACCAAAGCTTACAAAAAAGTTGCCAGAAATTTGGCTGCGACTCATGTGACTATTATACGAGCAAACACAGTAGTTATATTAAACATACATTGACTGCAAAACATAAAAAGGCAACTAATGTTGCCAAAAAGTTGCCAAAAAGTTGCCCATACGTATGTAACGTATGTTTGCAAGAATTTTCACATAGGCAAAGCTTATGGCGTCATAACCGGCAAAATATATGCAATGCTGATTGTGTATCACAATCAACTGTAAAACTAAATAACAGTCATATAACTGAAGACATAACAGTGTTGCTACAGCAACAAATGGCTGCAAACAATGAATTCAAGCAAATGATGATAGAACAGACCAACCAAATGTTAGAACTTGCAAAAAATACACAAGTCGTAAATAACCACACCACGAACAATAACAACCAAAAGTTCAACCTGAACTTTTTCCTCAATGATACATGTAAAGATGCCATGAGTATTACCGACTTTCTTCGCAACCTGAATGTCCACATTGATGAATTAGAATATATTGGCAATCATGGGTACGTGAACGGCATGACCAAGATGATCATGGACCGGCTTAAAGACATGGACATCACAAAACGACCTATCCATTGCACGGATATCAAACGGGAGACCATGTACATCAAAGACGACGCTGGCTGGAGTAAAGATACCGACGAACTGACGAAGCTGCGCAGAATATTGAGTCGAATATCCATGAATAATTACAGAACAGTTCCGGTATGGAGAACGGCACATCCGGATTGTGAAGTAATGGAAACCCGAACATACGAATTCTGTTACAAAATGATGAGGGCGATTCTTGGAGATGTGGAGGAAGAGCAAATCAAATTAGATAACAAGATTATTAAAACCATGGCCAAAGAACTGTTTGTGCAGAAGCAAATCATGTAATTTATAACAAAACGCCGTTTGTGCGAACATAAATATTGAAAGGTGTAAAATAGTTAAATAGTTAAATGTTATTTTATTCATTACTATTATAATGAATAAAATAAAAGTAGCTCTATGCATGAGAGGCGCTGTATCAAAAAAATGTGGGGCATTTTCTTGCAAAAACGATTTATACTCAAACACGGAATATGTTGATTATAATGCATGTTACAACTCTATAAAAAAACATATTATTGATTCAAATACGAGTAACTTTTCCATTGACGTTTTTTGCCATGGATGGAATGTAGACTTAGAAACAGATATTGTAAGCAAATATAATCCAGTAAAATATAAATTTGAAAATAATTCGAATTACAATGATGACATTTTAAAATTATGTAAATATGAAACTGATTTTGGCGGCATAAGTCAGGCATTAGCTTTTAAAAAGGCAATCGAATTAAAAGAAGAATACGAAACCGAAAATAATTTGCAATATGATTTAGTAATATTGTATAGATATGATGTATTATTATGGAAAGATATGAATTTGAACGAATATACAAATTTACATGATACTATATATGTAAATGCCCATCACGATGGCAATGGTGATTTTCATTTTGTAATGAGTAATCACAAATCGAGTGTGTTTAAAAACTTAATACATTCTATAAATTCAGGAAATAATTGTATAGTTCATTTTTGGATAAAAAACTACATTCTTAAATATATGAATGCCAAGATGAAAATCGATAGTATAGTTCCAGGTGTTCACCAAGAGGCGATTCGTAAAATATATGATTATTCTATTGCACCAAATCATTTAAGTATAGAGGCGTTTAATTCTTACAAATAATTGTTATTGCATATAAACAACCCACATGATTCTGTCGTCCCATAAATGTGGGAACTTTAATAAAAACACGATATAAACTTGTGTTGGTGTTTTCTGAAAATATCCAAATTCGTTTTTGCTGAATAATGCATTAATATTCAACAATTCTTCACATTGACAGCATATAATTTATTTCTCATATTTTATGGTTCGGGTTGAAATAATATAAAAATATTGTAACAATATTTTTATAATGCCAAAGACTGAAATAGATTATTCCAATACAATATTTTATAAAATACGCTGCAAGAATCCAGATATAAAAGATGTGTATATTGGTCATACCATAAATTTTGTTCAACGTAAGTGCGCACATAAGAACAGTTGCATAAATGAGAACAACAGCAATTATAATTGTAAAGTGTATAATATTATACGTCAATATGGTGGGTGGGATAGTTGGAAGATGGAAATAATCGCATTTAATGAATGTGATGACCAATATGTCGCACGAAAACTAGAGCAGAAGTATTTTGAAGAACATAATGCAACACTCAATAGCATTTAACCTCTACCAAAACCAAAGGCAGCAAAACTAACAGACTCTAATGTAACGAACAAAAAGACAAAGTTAAGACACGAAATACGTAATGTAAAGTTTACTACAACTATACCGCCGAATAAATTTGGTTGCGATACATGTCACTATTATACGAGCAAGCACAGTAGTTATATCAAACATACATTG
>Ga0209353_10001417_pt1 | contig 13605 bp, 29 predicted proteins | sample LauGreSpBDMM15SD_2_FD_187561 | JGI IMG/M metagenome (GOLD analysis project Ga0209353, IMG submission 187561) | Freshwater lake microbial communities from Lake Michigan, USA - Sp13.BD.MM15.SD (SPAdes) (version 2) | ecosystem: Environmental > Aquatic > Freshwater > Lake | place: Lake Michigan...
TATAAAAAGGACATTATTGAGGAATTTGGCAAGCCTGACACCGATATTACCGGTCTGATTGCCACCGACATACTGACCAGAGGTTTTGACGTCCCAGATGTAATGATCGGCGTTAGCGCAAGACCATTCTCTAAATCGTTCTCGAGCCATGTGCAGCAGATGGGTCGGATCATGCGTCCATACGAAGGCAAGCAATTTGGCGTTTGGCTTGATCATTCGGGCAATTACTTACGATTCCGCAAAGATTGGGATAAGCTGTTTGACGAGGGTGTAACCGAGCTCAAGAGCGGCGGTGAGTCCACCAAGAAAGAGCCTACCGAGAAGGAAAAGAAGGAGTCCAAGTGTCCGGCCTGTGGTGCTCTGTGGAGGTGGTTCAGCAATGTCTGCGGTGAATGCGGGCATGAAAAGCCAATACGCGGCGTGTCTTCTGTGGCTGGTGAACTGACCGAGCTTGAAGCTACGGCCAGAAAGAGTCAGGTCGACAACCAGAATTTCTATTCTGAGCTGTTGCAGTACGCAAAGATGAGGGACTACAAAGAGGGTTGGGCGGCGCACAAGTACAAAGAGAAGTACGGCATATTTCCCCCGCGCGGTCTGCAAAAGACCTACCGAGCCCCGTCACTGTCTACAGTCAACTTCATCAAATCTAGGCAAATCGCTTGGTCGAAAGCGAAGGCAGCATGAAAGTAAATCAACTGACCAATACTCAATTTGCCAATCTTGCTGAGAAATGCGGTGTACGGATCCTGAAAAAAATGCGTTTTCACATGAAGGAAAAGAAGTTTGTTTTTGACGATTACATAATTGAGGGAGATTTTGCTGCGCTGCGTCAATTTGCAGAAGAGGTAGCAAAGCTTGATATCCATGACGTTTGAGCAGTTTGCAATTGAGCATGGGTTGCTGATTGACAGCCTTACTCAAGACAGATGGATGCGCGTTGGTACAGTCGATCACCCGCACAAGAAGAATGGCGCTTACATATTTGATGGTCGTAATGGTGCGATCATTAACTTTGCGGTGCACGACAAGCACATTCCCTATGTATCGCGGGAGCCCTACACCCCAGACCCGCTGGCGCATATCAAGCGGGACAAGGCCGAGCGGGAACGAAAAGAAAGGCAAGCCAAAGCCAAGCACAAAGCGTCAACAATTTTGCATCATGCTAATGAATCAACCCACCCATACTTGGAACGCAAGGGGTTGGGAGAGTGCAAAGGCTACGTCTGGAATGGCCTATTGATATTGCCTATGCGGATAGATGGGGCGTTGGTTGGTTGTCAAATGATCGCGGCTGATGGCACCAAGCGGTTCCTAACAGGCCAAATCACCAAGGGTGCAACTCTGAAAATAGACACAAAAGGTCGGAACATCGTATGCGAGGGGTTCGTAACAGGCATGTCAGTGCGTCGGGCTATGCGGTTTCTGCGCGAGCGGTACACGATCCATGTTTGTTTTTCGGCTGGCAATATGCTGGAGATAGGTCGACAACTTGAGAATCCCATAGTGATTGCTGATAATGACCCGATGGGGGTTGGTACAGCCAAAAAAATAGCCTCACGTTATTGGCTAGGTGAGGCGGGAGAGGACTTCAACGACACCGAGCAGAGGATTGGCACCGAGCTGGCTGCCGAATCCCTGCGCGGCTTTCTTTAGGATCTTTCAATTATCACAGCCATAATCTCCAGAACTTGTTCGAGCATGGCGGCTGTTAGGTCATCCTCATCAATATTGCTTATGACATTCTCAAGGATAGCTTCGGCTGCCAGTAGCTTTACAACTTGATTGGCACCCTCGAGCTGGGTCAGTGCATTGTTGACGGGTTGACTGTAACTCTTGTTATAGTCGGTTTTAACTGTTGTCATGGTCTTACTCCGAGTATTCGTCGTCCAAAACTTCCAGAAAATCACCCTCAAACGGGTTGCGCGTGATTAAGTAGGCAATCCTGTTAACCAAGTGATAGCCGTTGACGACATAGGTGCCCTTGTCACCATCCACCAGCGTCCAGACATGCGCGGGCTTTATGTCTGCCGTGGCAAGCACATAGCCCAGCTCGATGCCGTAGGTTTCAAACAAATTAGTCTCTTCGGCCAACAATCCTCGCACTTCGATGCCTCGTAAGTGATTGGCTCGCGGCTCGTAGGTTTCTTCCCATTCTTCGTAATTCATTCTGTACCTTTCGACATTTTGGATAGAACTGCTAACTGTTGACCAATCCCCAGACCGGCAAGCGGGGTGCTTTTGTTGGCAAATCCCGTGGCGGCTCCCGCGTAGAACTTGCCAGCAAGGATCGTGGTAGGTCGGTCTTTGTACTTTGACAGCTGTTTTGCTGTGTTCTTTGCCCACTCCGCCCGCCAGCTGGTCGAGCGGCGCTTGAGAGAGCAATCGTATGGTTCTAGCGTCTGGTCGGGTTGAACAACGCCGTGTTCAGCTGACAGAATCAATATGTCGGCATCAGCTTTAAGCGCGGCCTTGACAGCGAGCTTAAAGGCCTGACCTTGATACAGATCCACAGCTGGCGCGGCATGGCTCAACTTGGACTCAGAACACGCGATCAGAAACAGTTTTTTCATTCTTGTTCTTCAATGGGTTCGTCAACATCTGCTTGCGTATAGCCAGTCAGAATCTCGGGGCGGTACTGTGAGAGCTTGTACTCCACGCACTTGACGCATACGCGAGCGAGCGGAATGCCTTGGGCATCGTTCTCCCACCAGCTGTCATCTTTTGTGTGATTGCAGATCATTTGGTTTCCTTAAAAGTTTTTTATCGTGCGTCAACTCGCAAGGGCGTGTCGGCATTGGCTGGGTGCGTCTGGCTGAAAGACCGCATCCACTCCAGCAGCGCGTCTTTGGCCTCGTATCGCGTCATGCCGAATTCATTCATCAGGTAGGGTGCAGCACCGAACATGTTGGTTTCGCCTGAGTCGCGCAGGTCGATTAAAAATTCGTGTATCTCTTTTTTGGTGGTCATGATGTTTCCTTTAAAGAACTGTTAAATACTTCTTCAACACCTCAAAGTCTTCTTTGGGTATCTCGTTGCTGCCGTGGTCAAAGATCAGCGAGCAGTCAGACCAATAACCGCCGTAGTCTTCATCCCAATCCTCTTTGTCGCCGCCGCGCCACTCCATCGCCACTTTTTCGGTGTACTTGTCGGGGTTTTTCTTCGTTTCAAACAAATACTTCGTGTCGTATTCCATGTCGCCGTTGCGCTCATGAATTTTGCCAATGTAATATTTCATGCCATCTCTCCCATTTGTTTAATTGAATCTTCAAGGTTATGTAGGCTCATATGCTCGTAATCAACATTTGCACGGGCACTCTCTCCCACATGGACGTGGTCTTCCAAAAACAAAAGCACATCGCAAATGCCCGTCCAATGCAAAATGTCCCAAACTGTTTGCTCGTATCCGTCTACACCAACAGTTAGGTGTTCAGCAAACGCTTTGCGTATGCTTTCGGCTGATGGTCTTTTCATACTGCCCCCCTTAGTTGTTCAAGTTTCCACTTGATAGCGTCGTGCCACATAAAAAGCGCGTCAACAATGGACGTTTGCTCAAACGAATAGTCCATGTTTTCGTCTGTTTCGTAACGCGCGACAAAGTCAGCGACAAATTTTTTAGAGTGATGCGCGACGTTCTTTGAGTATGCCTCGACAAACGCGGCTTGTTCTTCTTGTGTCATGCTGCCACCTCTTTTGAATATTGGTACTGTTGTTCAGCCCACTTATCTACGATTAACACTTCATAATCGTAATTAGCTTGGCTGATCTTGCTCTGCATGAGTCGGGCATCCAGTTTGTCTATTGCTCGCTCAACAGCAATTTCAATTTGATTTTCTGTCATGATTTCTCCTCACGCTTGTTCGGTTACAACTCTGCCGCTCTCATTGAGTGACAGTACAAAATCGGGATACTCAACAACCTCGGCGCGGCTTGGTGCTATGTGCAGGGATGCGTCTATTGCCTGTCCATACTGAGCCAGCTCCTTGGCTACGCGCCTGTACTCAGAGACTGCGTCCACCTTTTGGGCAAAGCGCAAAGCCTCGTCCAGCGTGTCGTCACCTATTCTCAGGTACCAAAAGTTTTTCATGCTTTCACCTCTGTTACGTCTATGATTTCCCAATCGCCGTCCGACATCGACCAGCCGTCCGGCTTAAAGTCAGACCCATCGGCATCCTTGGCATTCATCCATGCTTGGCGGTCGTCTTCCGCCTCGATCTCCAGCGTGAAATACGAAATGCTTGACGCAAGTACTTTGTAGGTTTTCATGATTAGGCCGCTCTCTTAAAATTGCGGGTCAGCGCAGCCTCAGCTCGTCCAGCTGCAATCATCTGGCGCGCCTCTGTCTGGTCGTGCGGTTTCTCCTTGTCCAGCATTGACCGGATGGTGAAAACAATGGCTTGGTCGCCGCGCTCGTACTTGTAACCCACTTCAAAATAATCGTGCTCTGTGTGAATCATGGTCGCGCTCCTTACAGTTGTTGGTAACGATACTCAGCGTGATTGCGTTGCGCGTCGTCTTCGTGCTTGATCATGTTGATGGCAACCCACAGCATGTACAAAGCGCGGATGGTGCCCACTGTGTCTCTCATTGCCCAGAAGGCATAAGCCTTGCCCCAGCGTTGAATGTTGTCTTGAACTTCAAAGGGTGATACATAATCGAACATTTGATTTCCTTGGTTTGTTGAACAAGACCGCCTCTCGGCGGTTTCGGCGCATAACGCCTCATCAGTTGTCCTACTTGCTTTTTTTGGCTTTTTTGTAGCCCTGTTTGTGATAACGGCCTGAACCTTTTTTTGTGGCAGATGGGTTACGCATTGAAAATCTCCGGTTTGTTGAACAAGACCGCCTCTCAGCGGTTTCGGCTAATCAAGCCTCTTCAGTTGCTCTGTGTAATTGCGCGTGTACTTCGTCCAGCTGGGCTAGGATCTGCTGGCGCGTTCCCTTGTATCCCATGCCCTTTAGGATCTTTAGGATTGATACTCCGCGCGAGACGTTCATGCCAAGCAATTCAAGCTTGAGCCCTTGTCGCAGGGTCATCAACCTGAACAGCTCGATATTCGCTTTGCCAGTGATCATCATGGTTGCTCTCCGTAGAATTTTCTTGCCAGTGAATAAAGAACTTCGCGCGGCTCAGTGTCGTTTGCACCGAACTCACCCACGCTGTTAAGAACTCTGTCTGCGCTTGCGACGGCCTCTTGGATTGAATTGGATTGATTGAATACGTCAGCAATGTGCTTATTGAGATAGTCTGCCACCAGCTCGACAAACTTCATGTTGGTGTACAAGTGCCAAGCGCTTGGGGTTAGGTGCAGGGTCACCGTTTTGGTGATGACCATATTTCCTTGGTCGATTTTCATTGGGAATCCTCTCTGTTGACAAAGAATGCATCCAGCAGGTGCCAGCGGGCATAAGTGCGTATTGGTGAGTCGTTGTTTGTGTAGGCCTCAGTGATATTGACTGTCCAGCCATTGGCCTTGGCGGCCTCGATGTAGGCATTCGCGTCGCAGTCTTCTTCGAGATAGACCCTGTCGGCCTTGATATGGGAGAACTCAGAGGGAATAATCCCCAAGGCCATTATGTCGATCACTGGGACTTCTAACCATCCGTGCGATGGGTCAGCGTGGAAGGTGAGCTTGCGTACAGTTGTTTGGAACAGCTTGCGCGGGGTCAATACATCAGATTGGGCGATGATCTTGTTCATTAGTCCTCCTGAATAGAAACAGAACCGCATTTATTGCCATTCCTGTCAATGAGCGGGGATCGCGTTAAGCCTTGCTCGTCGGTCATGTTTTCCGCAATAGACTCAAGGATATATGCCACTTCGCCCCATGGGTCGTCCTCAAATGCCGCGTTATCGGTATTGATTGTGATTGTTATGTTCGCCATGGTTAGTTAACTCCCAATGCGCGGGTAATCAGAGCTTTGGCCTGAGAAATGTGGCTAACGTACTGGGCTTTAACAGCTAGACACTCTTGGTAGGTACCAGTGTGAATGATGGTGTAGGTATTGCGTGGCACTTCATCTTTGCAGACGATAAGAATGCCGTGTCTGTTGGATTGCAGGGTATACATGATCTCTCCTTTGTTGGTTGGATTAGCCACAACACATGACTAATGTCTCTATCATGTCTTGCGTGTATATACCTTGTCAAGCATTATTTTCATAGGGACTTACCCTATGGTTGGTTTAGGCCATATATATCGGGGGTTTGCGGGGTTTGGTAGGTCGGTGTAACTGTGGTGATTTGCAATGGAGCGCGGGGTTTGCTATGCTTGTGGCTATTCCTTTGATATACCTATGGAAACAACATGACTCAGAAGTTAACGCGCGAGCAGATTAGACAAGGGCTTGATCAGATCCCAATAGAAGTACTACTGTCCCCAGGTGCAGGTAAAAGACCAGAGCTTACGGGCAAGCAAAGAGAATTCGCGCGGAATCTAGCACTGGGTAAGAGTAAGGCACAAAGCTATAGAGATAGCTATAACACCAAGGCCTCACCGAAAACCCAAGGGGATAACGCCTGTCGCCTGAGCCGCGATACCCGAATACAAACGGAAGTCGAGGCGTATAAGGTCGCATTAGAGGCAGAGAAACATAGAACACCTACTCAATTAAAGGCATTGCTGGTGCAGCAACTGGTGCAGCACAGCCTAGATCAGGACTTCCCGCCAGCCCAGCGCGTCCAGTGTCTGCGCCTGTTAGGCCAGCTGTTCGAGGTTGGAGCCTTTGTTGAACGCAAGGAGATAACGACGATCAATAGGTCAGGAGATATCCGAGCCCGCTTACTTGCTACCTTGTCTCAGGTCACTGATATCAACCCAATAGAGCTTGATCAAGCCTCATCACTGTTAGAAGAGATACAGCGCGCGCCTGTGATGGGTGATATTGCCGCTCCCGCTGCGGTTTCGGTTGCTGCTACGGCGCTACCCACCGGTGGGGCACTCCCGCCTGAGCGCCCGCCAGCCCCCGTCCCACATATACATACTATTCCACACATAGGATCCCCAAAAAATTCGGATGTGGTTACAGATTTCGATTCCTAGCAACCTACCCCTATCATTTCCTGGTAAAAAAGGGGTGGGGGGGTATATTTTTGGAGATGGCGATGTTAAAGATTGATGGACATGATGATGCGATAGTAGGTAAGGCGTGTATATGGGTATCGGCTGTGGGCGTAAGTTGGAGCAAAGAGGATGTGTTGATATACAGCGGGATCAAGATACTGAATGAGTTGGTTGAGCGGGATGGTATGTCGGCTGAAGAGGCGCTGGAGTACATAGACTTTAATATAGAGGGCGCTTATATGGGCCCGGACACACCTATCATCATGTGGGAATATGAAGATGAAGAATGACTGTAACAGGCGATATAGTTGACTGTAACAGTGGTTATAGTGGACTGTAACAAGTTGACTGTAACAGCTGATACAGTGAATTGACTATAACAGGTGGTACAGTGAAAAACTTAGAAGAGGTGATGGGGGTTCTTATGACTGAGAAGCAGAGGACGATATTTTTGATAATTGATGAGCACTGGAAGCGGTTTGGGTATGGGCCGTCTATAGATGACATCATGAGGATGACTGGGGATAAGGGCCGGGGAAATGTTCACCGTACTATTAAGAAGTTGGTAGAGTTGGGGGCTTGTAAGAAGCTGGCCAATAGTGCCAGGGCGGTGAGGCCGTCTTACATTAAGTACAGGAACATATGAAAACCATCATCCATGTGAACCAGCACGTTATTAAGTCTAATAGGAAGAATGGGGTTAATGAGCCGGTGCTTACTGTTAAGACTTACAAGGATAACCAGTATGCTCATGAGGTAAGCATCTTAGGCCCGAGTAAGGTTGTTTATGCGGCGGATAAACCGTTATCTTGCGGGGCGCATGTTTGGATTGAGACACAGAGTGAGGTTGTAATTATGCCGACAGAAGAAGACTACCTTGCGGCACTAGGGCCATGCAAGTGAACATTGATACTGTTATAGCCAAGATCATGGAGCTTCCGATAAATGAGCAGGAAGCTTTCTTCGATAGTCTGTCGGAGTATGAGAACAGTATTAAGAGGGAGAGAGCGCAGAGTGACTTTGCCAGTTTTGTAAAAGACATGTGGCCTGGGTTTATAGATGGCAGACACCATAAGGTGATGGGGAAGAAGTTCCAGGAGATTGCGGACGGTAAGTTAAAGAGGCTGATCATAAATATGCCACCTCGGCATACTAAGAGTGAGTTTGCATCTTTCTTGCTTCCGGCTTGGTTTTTGGGGAAGTTTCCGGGTAAGAAGATTATTCAGACATCGAACACTGCTGAACTGGCGGTGGGGTTTGGCCGTAAGGTCAGGAACTTAGTGGACAGTGAACAATATGCCAAAACATTTCCCAACGTCAGTCTTCGGTCTGATAGTAAGGCTGCTGGCCGGTGGGCTACTAACGCTGGCGGCGAGTATTTTGCTATCGGCGTGGGCGGTACGGTTACGGGTAAAGGTGCGGACTTACTTATCATCGATGACCCGCACTCTGAGCAAGAAGCTGCGTTAGCCGCTACCAGTCCTGAGATATTTGATAAGGTGTATGAGTGGTACACCTCTGGACCTAGACAGCGTTTGCAACCAGGCGGGGCGATTATTGTCGTTATGACCCGCTGGTCTAAGAAAGATCTGACCGGTAAAATTCTCCAATCCATGATTGATAAAGATGGAGAGCATTGGGAGGTTATTAGTTTCCCTGCAATCCTGCCTAGTAATAATCCCCTATGGCCAGAGTTCTGGAGTTTGGCCGAACTGGAAGCACTGAGGTTAGAACTCCCGGCGGGTAAGTGGAACGCCCAGTACCAACAGGAACCGACATCCGAAGAGGGTGCTATTATTAAGCGGGAGTGGTGGAGGCTGTGGGAGCCAGAGAAACCTCCACGGTGTGAGTTTGTGATACAGAGCTGGGATACGGCGTTTACAAAATCTGAGCGGTCCGACTATTCTGCCTGTACAACTTGGGGGGTGTTTTACCTAAATGAAAACCCCAATGATCCCAATGTAATTTTGCTCGATGCATATAAGAAGCGCATGGAGTTCCCAGAGCTGAAAGAGAAGGCGTTTAACTACTACAAGGAGTGGGAGCCGGATGCATTTATCGTTGAGGCCAAGGCTTCTGGCGCGCCGCTGATATTTGAATTAAGGGCGATGGGGATCCCTGTGCAAGAGTTTACGCCAAGCAGGGGTAATGATAAGATGGTCAGGATCAATTCTGTATCTGATTTGTTTGCAAGTGGGAAGGTCTGGGCGCCAGCAACAAGATGGGCAGACGAGCTGATAGAAGAGATGGCCGCCTTTCCAAACTCGGACCACGATGACTTGGTTGACTCCAGCACACAAGCGCTGATCAGGTTTAGGAAGGGTGGATTTTTGCGTCTACAAACAGACGAGGAAGACGAGCCTCTCAAGTTTAGACGCAAGATGGCTTATTATTAAGGACGATCATGATTGACAAAAGCCTATACGAAGCACCAGCTGGTTTAGAAACTCTAGACGCAGGTGAGCCCGACATTGAAATTGAAATTGTCGACCCCGAAGAGCTCAATGTAAAGATAGGCGATACAGAGATATCGTTGGGCGAAGAGGAGGACGACACGTTTGATGAAAACCTGGCCGAGACTTTACCCGACGACGTCATCCAAGAGATAGTCTCTGACCTGCTGGCCGACTACGAGGACGACATAGCCTCCAGGAAAGACTGGATGCAGACCTATGTTGACGGTCTTGAGCTTTTGGGTATGAAGATAGAAGAGCGCGCGGACCCTTGGATTGGGGCTTGCGGTGTCTACCACCCACTTTTGTCTGAAGCACTGGTTAAGTTCCAGGCTGAGATCATGATGAGCACTTTTCCGGCTGCCGGACCAGTAAAAACACAAATTATTGGCAAAGAAACACCGGAAAAGAAGGATGCAGCCACTCGAGTTCAAGATGATATGAACTACGAACTGACTGATCGGATGGTTGAGTTCCGCCCAGAACATGAAAGAATGCTGTGGGGCTTGGGTTTGTCGGGCAATGCGTTCAAGAAAGTGTACTTTGACCCCGTAAAAGACCGACAAACGTCGATTTTTGTGCCAGCAGAGGACATTGTTGTTCCGTATGGCGCCTCGGATATCGAAACATCCGACCGTGTCACCCATGTTATGCGCAAAACAGAGAACGAATTGCGCAAATTACAGGTTGATGGCTTCTATATAGACGTAGACCTTGGTGAACCAGAGAACAATCTAGACGAAGTAGAGAAGAAAATTGCCGAAAAGATGGGATTTCGGGCAACTACAGACGACCGATACAAGATTCTTGAGATGAACGTGAACCTGGACCTAGAAGGCCATGAGCACGAAGATGAAGACGGCGAACCCACCGGAATTGCACTCCCTTATATCGTTACCATTGAAAAAGGGAGCGAGAAATGCTTGGCCATTCGCCGGAACTGGCGTCCAGAGGACAAGAAAAACACCAAGCGCCAGCATTACGTCCATTATGGATATGTGCCAGGGTTTGGCTTCTACTGTTTTGGCTTAATCCATTTAATTGGGGCTTTTGCCAAGTCTGGAACCTCTATCCTGCGCCAGCTGGTGGACGCCGGTACTCTATCCAACCTTCCGGGCGGTTTTAAGACTCGCGGTCTTCGGACAAAAGGGGACGATACACCCATCGGACCGGGTGAATGGCGCGATGTTGACGTTCCAAGCGGAGCGATCAAAGACAACATCATGGCTTTGCCCTACAAGGAGCCGAGCCAGGTTCTGGCTGCGTTGCTTGACAAGATTGTTGACGAAGGCCGTCGCTTTGCCTCGGCTGCTGACATCCAAGTTGCGGATATGTCGGCCAACTCACCGGTGGGAACTACGCTGGCCATTTTGGAGCGCTCACTTAAAGTCATGACCGCCGTACAGGCGCGCATCCATTACTCTTTCAAACAAGAGTTGTGTTTACTCCGAGACATTATCAGAGACTACACCCCGCCCGACTATTCTTATGAGCCGGTTGAAGGTAAGAAAACTGCCAAGCGCGCTGATTACGATTTGGTTGACGTCATTCCTGTTAGCGATCCCAACGCGGCCACCATGGCGCAGAAGATTGTCCAATACCAGGCGGTTATTCAACTGTCCCAACAAGCCCCGCAGATCTATGACCTCCCGCAGCTGCACCGCCAGATGCTCGATGTCTTGGGTATTAAGAATGCAGAGAAGCTGGTTCCCTTGGAAGATGATGAGAAGCCCAAAGACCCGGTGACTGAGAACATGAACGCACTCAAGGGTAAACCCATGAAGGCGTTTATTTATCAAGACCATGACGCCCACATCATGGTGCACCAGTCATTCATGCAAGACCCCAACATCACTAAGACGATTGGCCAAAACCCACAAGCCAACCAGATCATGGCGGCTTTGCAAGGACATATTGCAGAACACCTTGGGTTTCACTATCGCAATGAGATTGAGCGACAGATGGGCGTCACCATGCCTAACCCTGAAGATCAATTGCCACCAGAAGTTGAAGCCGAGCTCTCCAAGCTTATTGCTACGGCCAGCCAACAGCTGCTGCAAGAGAACAAAGGCGAAGCTGCTCAGGCACAAGCGCAAGAGCAGGCCAAAGATCCTTTGGTACAGATGCAGATGAAAGAATTGCAGATCAAGGAAAAGGATGTGCAGATCAAGGAGCAAAAAGCACAGCTCGACGCCCAGGCCAAGCGGGCCCAGATTGCAAACGAGTCCACCCGTATTGCCAATCAGAAGGAAGTCGACTTTGCCCGCATAGAGGCAGACATGTCTAAGCAGTCTGGTTCTTTGGAACAACAAAGAATGTCTCTAGAACAGCAAAGAACAATGGAAAGAACGCGAATGAATTTGGATTTGGCCAAGACCACAGCCCAGCTGAGATCACAACAAAACAAGCCTAAACAATGATTGACAAGTACTTAGAACACTTGACCTCCAAGGTCAATGACAAAATTTTGCAACTCCAAGAGGCTATGGGTGACGGTAACGCCGCCGACTTTGCGGAGTACAAAAAGATGTGCGGAGAGATTAAAGGTCTTCTCACCGCGCGTTCCTACATCAAAGACCTACAGGAAAGATTAACCAGCCATGACGACGACACCTGAAATTTTGTTTGCGACCAACCCCAACAATCCCGTTGTAATTGGCAGCTCACAAAAAACAGAAGAAGAAAAAGCATCTCAACTTCCAAAGCCATCTGGCTACAAAATCTTGTGCGCAATTCCTGAACAAGAAAAAGAGTACGAGGGAGAAATTGGGATTATCAAAGCAGACGAAACCATGCGATACGACGAGCTGCTGACTACAGTCTTGTTTGTTGTTGCCATGGGGCCAGACTGCTATATGGACAAGGCAAAGTTTCCAACCGGGCCTTGGTGTCAAAAGGGTGATTTTGTGTTGACTAGACCCAACGCAGGCTCACGTTTACAAATTCACGGCAGAGAATTCCGCATCATCAACGACGATTCAGTTGAAGCTGTTGTAGAAGATCCCCGTGGTATCAAACGCAAAACTTATTAAGGAGCGTACATGTCACGATTTGGCGAAGAATACAAGTTCCCAGATGAGCAGGAACAAAAAGATCAGGTGGACGACGAGATCGAATTAGAGATCGAAGACGACACCCCGGAGCAAGACCGGAACAAAGACCCACTTCCCAAGGAAGTTAAAGAGGAGCTTTACAACGATGAGTTGGAAGACTACTCGGCCAAAGTAAAGAAAAAGCTGGTCCAACTCAAGAAGCTGGCACATGACGAGCGCCGGGAAAAAGAAGCGGCCATGCGTGAGCAGCAAGAGGCAGTTCACTTGACCCAGCGGGTGATTGAGGAGAACAAGCGCCTCAAGGCCACCCTCAATAACAGCGAAAAGAATGTACTCAGCTCCATCCAAAGAGCGGTAGATCTTGAGCTGGACGCGGCCAAAAAGGCTTACCGCGAGGCTTATGATTCCGGGGATACTGACCGAGTCATGGAGGCTCAGGAGCGCCTGACTGAGATATCGCTCAAAAAAGACAAAGTCAAAAACTTTAAGCCGCCCGCTTTACAGACCGAAGAATATGAGGTACAAACGGCACCAAGACAACCCGAGCCCATCGCTGTTGACCCAAGCGCCCAAAGTTGGCAAAAGAGGAACCAGTGGTTTGGTGAGGACAAGTTGATGACAGGCATGGCCATAGCCCTGCACGAACAACTTAAAGAAGAGGGTGTTGTCCTTTCTTCACAAGAGTATTACCGTCGCATTGATGAAACGATGCGATATAGGTTCCCAGAGAAATTTGAGAACGAAAAGCCCGAGGGAACTCGCGGCACAAGACCTAGCTCGGTGGTGGCGTCAGCCAGCCGCAGCACAGCATCAAAGCGAGTTCGATTGAGCACAAGCCAGCTGAACCTTGCTAAAAAACTTAACTTAACTCCTGAGCAATATGCGAAAGAGTTACTCAAATTGGAGGCCTAAATGGCTGAAAACAGAAAACCAAGAGAGCTTGCCGAGCGAGTAATCACAGAACGCCCTAAACAGTGGCAACAAGCTGAACTTCTTCCTGAGCCGGACAAACAGCCAGGATACGATTACAGATGGGTTC
>Ga0209353_10001418_pt1 | contig 13599 bp, 30 predicted proteins | sample LauGreSpBDMM15SD_2_FD_187561 | JGI IMG/M metagenome (GOLD analysis project Ga0209353, IMG submission 187561) | Freshwater lake microbial communities from Lake Michigan, USA - Sp13.BD.MM15.SD (SPAdes) (version 2) | ecosystem: Environmental > Aquatic > Freshwater > Lake | place: Lake Michigan...
TTACTACATCAGGCAGCAACGGCATAGCAATTCAATCAACTACAACTTTAGCATCATCTGGCTCTATAACTACAGGTAAGATTCGATTCTCTACCCTAGAGCCTAAGAACTACAAACGTCTTATTGCACGTGGCACATTTACATCTGGTGACTTTACACTGTCATCTCTTGCTACAGAGGTAAGTGGTAATGAAACACAGTATGACCACATCACATACAACTCAGGTGTAGATGCAGTAGAAGTAACTACATCTCAACCCGAAGTAGCACAAGAATTTTTAGCATACAAGTTTACACTTGACCGTGATACAACCACTACAAGCACTGGTCCTACCTTCAAGGGCTACCAAGCCAAGGCAACCATTGCATCTCCACGCAATAGAGTCATTCGTTTTCCTGTTTACTGTTTTGATATTGAAACAGATAGGTTTAATACTGTAGTCGGCTTTGAAGGCAGAGCCTTTGAGCGTATCCAATTGCTAGAAGAGATTGAAAAGACAGGCGATGTTCTGACTTGGCAAGACTTGACAACAGGAGAATCACGACAAGCAGTAATTGAACAAGTTACATTCACCCGTATGACACCGCCCGATAAACGCTTTGATGGTTTTGGTGGCATCATAGAGATAACCGTAAGGACCGTATAATGGAGTTCAAAGACTATCTAACCGTGGCAGTAGCCGTCATAGCAATCTTCTCAGCATTTGTTGGTGGCATTAGGTGGATGGTCAAACATTATCTAAACGAACTCAAGCCTAATGGTGGCAGTTCAATGAAGGATTCTATGGCTCGTATGGAGCAACGCATTGATGATTTGTACAAATTAGTGGCGGGGAAATGAATGAAACCTGTAGTCAAGAAAGCCACACCTGCTGCCATTGCTGTCTTAAGACAGGCGACGGCACTCAAGCCCAAGCGCAAGAAGGTATCCGATGGTCTTCTACCATCTGCTGCTCATATAAATCAGAATCCTGATTCAGACCACAACACTGGGCTGGCTGTTGATTTAACTCACGACCCCGAAAATGGTATTGATTGTGTTGACATATTTGAAAAACTTAAAGAAGACAAAAGAGTTAAGTACCTTATCTTTCAAGGAAAGATTTGGTCTAAAGAAAAAAGCAAGTTGGGAAACAGACGGTACACTGGGTCTAATTCTCATAACAAGCATCTACATATTTCTATTGAGTCCACTATGGGTGCCGATACTTCTCCGTGGTTTTGGTGGATGAATCAACCTAAGACTCTTAATCAGGTTATTGCATCATTGAGTTCTATACCTACAAAGAAAGCATATAAACCTAAAGTTTGCACCTGCTGTGAATTACACAGGGCAAAGCCCTAATCCCCTAGGAGGATATAATGGAGCAATTCAAACAACTCGCACTATCTTGGTTCCGTGCTGCGGCTGCTGCCGTGGTCGCCATCTATATGACTGGTGAGACCAACCCAAAGACCCTTGCCGCTGCAGCCCTTGCTGGCGTGGCTGGTCCAGTCCTCAAGTGGCTTGACCCATCTGCAACTCAGTTTGGTCGTGGCTCAGAGTAAAGTAAGTCTTAAGACACAAAGACCCCATCATCTTGGCAACACGCCGAGGTGGTGGGGTTCTTTTTGTTTTTGTGCTACACTTTTCCTACTCGCAAGAGTGGGGGCGAAACCTCAATGAAGGTTACACGAGGGAAGCATCTCTTCTACCAACTAAGATTTTTTTCTTGGGGGGTAGGGGGGCATTTCCTAAATCAGGTTGCCGAGGGTAACCTGATTAACAACTAAATAATATTAGATAGTTCTCTTTCATTGAGTCACTCCTGTCCTCTGAAAGAGGACTATCTAACTAAAGACAGGGGATAAGATGAACTTCTTTAAGAAGCAAGAGTATGTAACTGCTGATGATTTAATCGTTGAACTATCAGTTGCATTTCACGAGTTACGTATAGCAGTTGAAGCGTTGCAAGAAGATATGGTTTATGTACTGTCAGTAGTTGATGACAATGATTAAACTAGATACCTATGAACTACCAGAGCACATCAGTTACTCAGCCTTTACTACATACCTGACCTGTGGTTATCAGTACTACCTAGGTCGACTGCTCAAGGTAGAAGAAGAACCATCCGTGTGGTCAGCAGGTGGGCGAGCATTCCACCTAGCAGCAGAAACGTGGGACATTGAGAATGGTTAACACATACTGGCACGATGCGTGGCTCAAAGAGATTGATGGACTAGATTTTACAAAGGCGCGAGTAGCAGGACGAGCCACGAAAGCCAACCCTGGCAAGGAAAATGGGGAGTGGTGGTATGAACAAGGTTCCATTTGGACTGACCAATATATCCAATGGCGCAAGTCCAACCCTGACTGGAAAATCTGGACCACCCCACAGGGTGCAAAGGCTATTGAGTTAGAGTTGAATCCGAACATTGCTGGTATACCAGTGAAGATGTTCATTGATAGAATCTTTGAGGTTAACGGACAACTTGTGATTGTCGACCTTAAGACATCAGCAAGACGACCAACATCTGACTTACAACTTGGCTTCTACAAGGTAGGAGTTGAGATGATGTTAGGTGTTGAAGTCAATCTAGGAAACTACTGGATGTCTCGTGAATCGGGGACAGGAGAGATGATTGACCTAAGTAGATATACAAAAGACACGCTGGAATACTTTGTCGATGGCTTTGACAAGGCTCGAAAGGCTGGTATATTTCTACCGAACCTACAATCGTGCAATTACTGTGGACTCACAGCACATTGCCAATTTACGAAGAAGGATAAATAATGTCAGAAGAAAACTGGAAGTTACAGGTATCAGTTAAGTCTCCGAATGGTGACTTGATTAATATCCGCGCACAATCAGCAGATGAACTCAGCGTATTGCTAGAGGGCATCACTGATTACTCAACACAGATTGCAGCAACTAGCAAGATGATTGCTGGTGCATACACCGTTGCCCCTTTGGCAACCACTACTTCAACAGTAGACACGCCTCCTTGGGCTACCTCCGCTCCCGCCCAGACATCGGCTCTATCCGCTACGGGTCTATCATCACCGACCTGCGTGCACGGCAACCGCAAGTTCCTATCGGGAGTATCAAAGAAGAATGGCAAGCAGTACGCAATGTGGGTATGTCCACAACCACAGGGAATGGAGCAATGCGCTCCAACCAACGGCTAACACAAGAGCCAATGCTATAGTAGGAATTGGCGGAGGGGCAGTCATTCAGGGGAAGGTGACTGTTCCTCTTCCAACTTAAGACAGGGGATTGAAATGGAAAAGACTTTAGCAATACATCTACAAGAACAACGTGAGCAAATAGTAAAAGAGATTCAATCCCATATGCCACACGGTCCTATGTGCGATATTACATTAGCATTACAGCAAGCAATAAATATTGTTCGAGGTATAGATAGGTGAGAACACTTGTCCGTTCGGTAGGACGTTCCGACATAGGCGGTGAACCTTTACCCGCAGTATTCAAAACATTTAATACCAACAAAATTGTTTGCCGACGTGCAGAAGTCTCAATGTTTGCTGGTGTCCCAGGTGTAGGTAAATCAACTTTGGCACTGGCATTAGCACTCAAGATGCAAGTGCCTACCCTGTATGTATCAGCAGATACTAACTCACACACTATGGCTATGCGCCTTGCGTCAATGATTAGTGGCAAGAACCAGACTGATGTTGAGTATCTGATGGACAAGGACACCAACTGGGCTAAGGCTGTGCTTCAGAAGTCAGCCCATATTGTGTGGTCATTTGAATCTAGTCCGACTCTATTAGACATTAACGAAGAGGTCGAAGCCTTTGAGGAACTATGGGGTTGCCCACCTCAAGCAATCTTCATTGACAACCTGATGGACATAGCCACTGATGGTGGCGAAGAGTTTGCCTCAATGCGTGCAATAATGAAAGAGTTAAAGTACCTAGCCCGTCTTACTAATGCAGCAATTATTGTCTTGCACCATACCTCTGAAGCAGTGATGGGTAATCCAACTCAACCACGCTCTGCCTTACAGGGTAAGGTCGCGCAAATTCCTGCACTTATCTGTACACTAGGAGTAGTGGGAACCTCAATGGCTGTCTCACCTGTGAAGAATAGATACGGAAGGGCTGATGCTAACGCTAACCTAATGTGTTGGCTGGCATTTAACCCTGAGTATATGTTTATGGACGATATACCAGAGAACGGTGGATGATGCTTAGAGAAGAAGAAGATGATATGACACAAGAGATTCGTCAGTTTGTTGTCTTTGCAATTGATAATGAAATTAAAAAGTTAATTCAAAAGATTACAGAACTCAAAGTTGAAAGTACTAGCGAGTATCTTGATGGTGTTAATGACGGCTTAGTCCTAGCAGTTAAAGCATTACATAGGGATAAGAGCACGTCTTAAGTGTGGACTTACGCGCTCAACACAACTGAAGAAGCAACTGCTGTTGAGGTAGGTTACCAACGACAGAAGCCATACTTCGGTGACCCAACTAAGAATGTCAATTACTCAGAGGGTGACCTGTGGGAAATGTGGCAACACGTTGTGTGTGCTGGGTCAGAGTTAGCCTTTGCGCGGATGGTTGGAAACAAAGATTTTGTACCACACTTTAACAAGTGGAAGTCTGAGTTAGATATTCCTGGACTCGGTGAGGTTCGGTATTCATTCCCGCCCATTAAAGGTCTTCGTTACACAACACGAGATGATGACAACCTAATCTATATACTTACAACTGGTGGACTGTGCAATAAAGAAAGACGCACGGCACCTGATTGGAAGGGACCAGATTATGTAGCAGTTGGTTGGATGTATGGTAAAGATTGCAAGAAAGATGAATGGAAATACAACGACAAGACTTGGTATGTTCCGCTAGGATATCTTAACCGAATGGAGACATTACCGAATGGCATCACAGAGTAGGAAACATCGTGGGTACAGGTCGCAGAAGGTCCTTGCTAACTTTCTGGCGGAGAATGGATTTCCTTTCGCGGAATCTACTGGTGCTGGACGTAGTGGCAGTGATGTTACTGGTACGGTGGGCATTGACTGGGAAGTAAAGGCTCGCACAGGATTTAATCCTGCTGCTGCAATTGCTCAGTTGAAAGACAGGGACAAAGGTGACCTCGGCATTGTAGTCTTAAGACTCAATGGACAAGGTGAGAAGTCAGTTGGAGATTGGGTATCGCTTATGCGAACAGAAGATTTAGTGTGGCTACTAAGGGAAGCAGGGTATGGTGATAAAAATTGACAACGACCTGCCCTCCATCAAAGCAATCCTTGAACACTACGGGGCAACCTTACGTAACACTCACGGACAAGTCAATCTTAGGTGTCCCTTTCACAGCGACTCGCATCAATCTGGCACGGCGAACCTCGATAAAAATATCTTCATTTGTTTTGCCTGTGGTATACAAGGTAACAGTATACAAATCATCGTGCGTCAAGAGGGGTTGAACTTCAATGAAGCAAAACGTTTTGCAGAAGGAATTACTGGGGAAATCAGCACACAAGTACGCGGAAAGTATTCATCTGGCAGAAGATTACCTAGTAAGCAGGGGAATTCCTCTGGAGGTAGCACGGTTGGCTCAATTAGGCGTAGTCGCGGAACCTGATGTAGGTCACGAACAATACACGGGACGCTTATCAATCCCTTACATCACTAAGACTGGTGTTGTTGACATAAGATTTAGAAGTCTTAACCCTGCAGTTGAACCCAAGTATATGGGTATGGTAGGAGCAGAGACTCGTATGTATAACGTCATAGATGTGCAACGTGCAGGTGATTGGATTGGAGTATGCGAAGGTGAATTGGATACCCTTACTATGTCTAGGTGTGTTGGCTTTCCTTGTGTTGGAGTTCCAGGTGCGAACTCGTGGAAGAAACATTACACACGATTGCTCGCTGACTTTGAAAGAGTATTCGTCTTTGCTGACGGCGACGCGCCAGGACGTGAGTTCGCCAATAGTCTTGCCAGAGAATTGCCAGTTACTGTTGTTGGATTCGGAGATGGAGCAGATGTTAATTCTGTGTTCGTGTCACACGGCAAAGACTTCATACTGGAAAAGATTGGCATTCAGTGAGCGACGAACAGATAGACCCACATAACTATTGCCACGATTGTCACCTGCAATTTGAGGATTCATTTCAATTAGTGGACCATTACTTTGAAGAGGGTGAAGAGTTTGACCCGTACTACATACTGCCCAATGGATATAAACTTCTGCTAGGCTCGCTGCTACGGTTTATGTATAACAATGCTGACAAACCTGACCAGATAAAACTTATCACACAGTCTACTTATGTTACACTGTTCGCTAGTGAGAATGGTTACGACCTAGTAGATGAACTTGTTGAGGATATGGTAGTCAAGTCAGCACTCGTGGACTTTGACAAGAACTTGACACGACTATTAGAAACGGACAACAATGACGATGAAGGCGGAGCGTGAAGAGATATGGCAGATTATAAATCATCTAGTGAATCAAGGTCTGAAGGTATCATCATACGTCAAGGAAGGTTCTCACCTAATAGTGACTCTGAGCATTCCATTATTGCACGAGAACTCCACCTCGAAGTAAATCTTAACAATCTAAACAAAGAACTTAGTGAGTTGCTGCTAAGTAAGCACAAGGACTACGGTCCAAAGAATATATCCCAAGCCCCTGGCGGTCCTATCAACGGGCTGCGTGTACGTATGCACGATAAGTTAGCACGCATCAACAACCTAGTTGATAGTGGTGCAACACCTGAGCACGAGTCACTCGAAGATTCGTTTAAGGATATGGCTAACTACGCAATCATTGGGCTTCTTGTCTTAAGAGGTAAGTGGGATAATGAGTGAAAGAAAAAGAACTCTTTGATTGGTTGAGGGAAACTTACTTACCCGACCTCATCCACTCACCTGAAGAGTACGATGGATTTGATTGCACTACTGATAGATACAAAATGTTTATCGAACTTAAGTCACGCAAGACACACTACCCTGACCTTTTGATTGAGAAGATTAAGTTTGACTTCTTACTTGAACAAGCACACTTGCTTGGTTTTACGCCTTGGTACATTAACTCAACACCTAATGGTGTGTGGGCTTTCCCTTTGCATATGATGGTGCCTGTTGAGTGGGATGAGAAGTGGCTACCATCTACCACTGAGTTTGCTAATAAGAATAACAAAATGAAATTGGTTGGCTTCCTCCATTTGGATAACGGGGTAAGAATAAAGTGACGCTTGAGTGGGAACGCATTGAACCGTGGCAGTATGTGGTGGACTCTGTTGCATCTGAGTATCACCGCAGGTTTAGTGACATAGATTTAGAAGACATCCGACAGTCTTTGTATCAATGGTTCCTTGAACATCCCAATAAGTTAGATACGTGGGAAGCAATCGGTCCGAAGGATGCAAAGAATTTAATCTACAGAAGTCTACGCAATCAAGCATTAGATTATTGTCAGCATTGGAAGGCTAAGTCTGGTGGGTATGAGACAAGCGACCTATTCTTTTATGAAGCAGATATGGTTGAAGCCTTACTTACTCCTGTCTTAAGAGGTGAATGGAATCAGTTAAATAAGGTAGACCTTGGTCGCCCTGGTCGTCCTTCTGCACCTAGTGAGGGTGGCAATATGATGGCGATGATGATTGAGGTTGACTTTGCATACTGGAAACTGACACCAGATGACAAGAAGTTATTGTTCCTGCGTCACGCTGAGGCTATGGACTTTCCTGACATAGCAAAAGAAATGGACTTGGGTAGTGAAGACACCGCCCGTATGCGCCACAAGCGTGGCATCCGTAAGTTAATCAATAAGATTGGTGGCTTCAGACCTTATCGTGATGAGGATACTTCCTCTGTTGATTCTGCTGGGTCTACCCAAAGTGATTCACCATATGAATCATAGAACTCTTCTATCTCTTTACCACTAGCAAACTGTAAGCCTTCGCCCTCTGTCTTAAAACAGATAGAGCATCCGCCACCTTCACATATATCACACATTGTCTAGCCTCCTGTCGAATAGAATCCAGTCCCTTTGAACTGAACTGCTGGTGATGAATATATCCTACTTGATACCTGACCACAAGGGCAACTAACTTCCTCATCTCGTTCTTCTGCCTTACGACTTAAGACTATAAGTGAGTGACACTTGCGACAACGATACTCATATGTTGGCATTAAAACTCGAAGCCTAGATACCAAAACCCTAGGGTCAGGTCAAAGTTGTATTTGCTAATCTGAAATCCAATACCAAATCCATTTGTCTTACCCCAGTAAAACCAAGACTTCCCAATCTTTTTTTCTGTCATTCATCTCTCCAATCCATAGGTGTAGGTGCAGTGCTGATTGCCTTGCACTCCTTGCATTCCTGCTTTAAGTCATACCAACTTACTTCTCTTGTCTCGTCGTCCCACATTACTGTGATTACAAACATTTTGCAACCACATATACAGGTGAAGATGGGCTTACCTCTTAGGTCTAACATCAGTACCAATTTCTGGTGACGTGATGTTGCCACGCCCTGCACGGTGTGTCATAGCGATGCTTGATATATTTGTATGCCTTGAGTATCTGTATTGCTGGGTCACTGCTGGTTTCTTTAAGCATCTGTGCTATGCCGTAAGCACTGCTACCCTGTTGGTTCTTGGCTAGGTGGTCGAAGCGTGACTCGGCAGTAAACAATTTATAAATGCACTGCCTCTGTCTTAAGTCCCAATCATAACCTGCCTTGGCAAACTTCATAGCCATAACTTTGTTGTCATACTTCTCCTCCATTGTTGCCTTCGTCCGTGCCTTGGTTGGATGCTTCAACTCCACATCAACATTGACATTGACATCATTGCCGAATGGGGCAAATAGAATTGCTACTACTAAGATTGAGACTACTACTGCGTATCGTTTCATTTGTATAGTTTAGCAAGTTTCTGCTGAACATCCCCCCTCTGCGTGCCAGCGTTTGTCAGGTAGTGTCATCCGATTGCTCCTATAAAATAAAGAATTGTTATAAAGCCTAGTATGGGAAGCCATAGTGCGCCAGCACCGCCAATAAAAAAGACTAAGTAAATTGCAAGGCTATGCCTTACTAATTTCATACTGCCTTAAGACATAGGACAGGTAAGACATTGACTGCCTCGCCCTTGTACTCATCACGCCATACATCTTGGCTCTTGACTTGGTTCTCATACAACCATTCATCCTGCTGTGCATAGGTCATTGTGTTCCAGTTAGTTGGTAAGTCTGTGCCCTCTGCTAACCAGACGTTAACAACCTTGACACCTTTAGTTTCATAGACTACTTGGTATTGCTTTTGCATTGGCTCGCTCCTGTTCTACCTGCTTATCTTCACACTTAAGACAGGTCTTTGAATTGTATTTGTTGTGGTCGAACGTATCATCACAACTGTTACATTTAATAAAGTCTGACTCGTCGTAAAACCAAGGGTCGTTTAACTGTGGCTCACTCATCTTCCTCCTCCTCTGTCATCAAGCCACAATCTTTGAGTGCTTGTATCGCTTCGTGTAATGTCTTAAGTGCTAAGGCTTGCTCTTCTTGTGTACTCATTTGTTTTCTCCTGTCGTTGATTGGTCGTTGATTATGATTCCTAGTAACGATAGCAAAACTATTGGTAGTAATGCAAGTGTTAGGTAAATCATTTCTTTTTTCCTGTCTTAAGTAAGGATTCATAATGAATCATCACGCCGTGCCAGTAGTCAAAGGCTTGGTCTGTGGCACTGGCATTGCGTTGCTCTCGTGCTCGCTTAGCGTGCGTGCGTGCGCTTTTAATCTCGGTCAACTTCATACCTTGAGTACCGCTAACACTGACTTAAGGTGGTCTAGTGCCTGTTGCTTGCGCTTGTAGTTAGTACCCAGCATTTCGTTAGCCTTCCTCAAGGTACTACCTCGGCGGGTCATCTTCATTCCTGTCTTAAGTTCTAACTCAATCCAACTGATGAGTGAGATTAGAATGTATAAGTCCACGCCTGACCCGCTTGCGCTAGTCAAGTGTCCCTCCTCATTGAATCTCATATTGTCTTGCCCGTTGGTTAGTGCTTCAAGTGTTTGCTCTGGTAACATTTAGTTATCTCCTGTCTTAAGTAGTAATTCATTTGCTAACTCGGCTTTAGTCTTTGGTTCAATGGATAACCGCCACCCCTTGCCCACTTCGTAATACCAGAAATTTTTCATTTACTTTTCTCCTGTCTTAAGTAACATTGGGATTTTAGGTAGTGATTCTTTGACTTGCTCTAAATTTGTGAAGTCACTTTGCCCACCCTTGGTACTGCGTGAATGATTGGGTAGTTCTTCGTAGTCAATCTCGTTGGTTCGGATTAACTCGAACAATTCCTTAGCCTTCTTTAAGTTAGGTGCATCGAATCCAATGACACCATAATCTTCTTCTTGATATCTGAATGTATAGCGTGGCATTTCTTTTCTCCTGTCGTTAGTTGGTAGTTGTAGTTAATCGGTTGTGCTAATTGATGTCAAGCATTTGCGGTGTGATGTTCATCACTTTGTTGGGAAGTAACATTCGGTTAGTGTCTTAAGACAGTAGTGGTCACCCATCCACCATAGATGACCTGATAACCAATACAGTCCAGCGATTGCTAGTAGCGTTGGGATTATGACAAGCACAATCCAACCTCGTCGTGTTAGATTCATTTGTTGTTGGTGGAATGGTTGCAGTCTGTGATAGGTCGTAAGCAGTCTCCGCAGATTGTCTCGGTCTTAATACCAAAATCTTCTTCGGTTGCGATTCTCAAGATGCCACCGCTTGTAGTGTTGGCAGTGTTGCCTTGAGTGCGTTGGTAATCTTCTGCATTTCCTCGACACTGAATCCACCTAGTCTGTCCCACGATACGCAGTGCCCGTCAATAATCTGACTTAAGACAGAATAGAACTCTGCCTTAATTGGTTCTTCTTGCTTCTCTTGATTGCGTTTGGCGATACGAACAAGGCGTTCTGCTCTGATGTCCTTGGTCTTTTTATTCTTGCGGGTTTCGTGCATATCTTTAATGAGTGACCAGTATTCGCCTCGAATATCCATTAAGCGAAAGTCTGTGCGCCAGCAGTTGATTAGGTTGCTGTCCTGCTTGCTATGTGTTGGGCAATCGTGTCCGTAGGTTGGGCAGTTGGTCATATAGATAACGCTTGGGCTTCGGTGTGCAGTGTGTGGTTCAGCACCTGCAAAGATTACATAGTAACGATTGTGTTGGTGTTGTTTGTGTGTCTTAAGTACTGATGAATGGAATGTGTACATCTGATTATTGCGGGAGGTTGCATAGTAAGCAACTCCTGCCTTGAGTTCTGCTTTCTTCACTTGATTCTCCTGTGCTTGTAGGTAACGGGATTGTTACCAGTGCCCTAATAGTGGCACGACCACTACGCTTTCTCCAAGATTTAGGGCTGTGACTTTCGTCACATTTATTTCTTCTGTCTTAAGCCACACTTTCTTTCTTAAGTCGTGACTTGATTTTGAATCCAACAAATATAATTCCCACGATGATGAGAGTCCGCCAAGGTAGGTAGACATCACCGAAGTATGACTGAATCCAAATGTCCCACTTGTTGAATCCGAATGTGAAGAACTCCTCTGTGTTAATCACTTATGCCACCACGCTTTCTGTCTTAAGTGCTGAAAATGTAACCTCGTCGCCGTAGTTGTTGGCAATCTCCCAGCCTTCTCCGATTGTGTAGAGGTAGTAATACTCCTCGCCTGAGTTAAAGTTGGTCACCCAATCTGCAACGCTGTCGAAAGTGCGTGCTTCCTGCCCTGTCTCGCCTCTGTCCCTGCCGTAGGCAAGACACCAATCTTCTTGATGTGTCTCTCGGTTGCTGAAGTCTTGATAGGCTCCGATTTCCTGACTTAAGGCTGAAAGATTTCCTAAGTTCATAAGTCGTTGCACCTTGTCCACATCTTGATAATGCTTGTCAAGGATTGCACCTACTCCTTCTTTATATCCATCAAAGTGGCAATAGATTGCGGTCACCTTGTCGTCTTGCTTGATTGCGATTGTGCTTCTTGTTGACATTGTTTCTCCCCTGTCTTAAGCCACAAGGTAGGTATTTCCTGCCTTGCTTGTGCCCTAATCGTGTCGTGAACACGCGCCACCTGTCAATGGTTTAGGGCTGTGATTTACATCACATTGTGTCTTAAGTCACATTAGCGGTATGACTCTCTCAAATCTTCGGGCACTTTGTAAAAGTTCTCCGCATCCTGTGAAACTGTAATCCAAAATCGGTTGGCTTCTTCTTTATCGTCTCCCGATTGTGTCCAATAGACCTCGGCAAAATCGTTGATTTCATATCGGCGAATCTTGCCGTTCTGCACATCGCCGATACACACCTCGGTGTCTCCGATTGCTTCATCACTTTCGACCGCTTCGGTGAGTGCTTCGATGAGTTCGTTTACTGTCATTTTCTGTTCTCCTGTCTTAATACATAACGGGAACTTTTCCCGCTGTGTGTCGTTCTTTATAGTCTGATTCTTCCACCATCGGCGGGAGATTCCTACCATTTCCGATGTGATGTCTATCACACCTAACCCTCAACCTTAGGTTTAGAGTTGTGCCCCCGTTGGATTGTGAACCCGTACCCGCAAGGCGGGGGCTGTTTCTGTCTTAAGTCTTAAGCCTCCTTGAATATTTCTTCGCAAGTGTTGCAAGTCACACCTGATTCTAAGACCCCGCGACTTAGGCGGATTACATTCTGACATTCGCAAGTCGCCTTAATCAAGTTGGTGTTTCTGCCCTTAGGCTTGGCGTTTCCCTCGTTTGAAATCGCGGTGAGGTCTAAGGCTTGGCGTAGAATCTTGAGAGCCTTAGCCCATCGCTTAGCCCCGAACTCGGTTAACTCGGTTGATGCGTGTCCCTTGCCCTTGATTTCTATCGTCTTAAGACCTAACGCCTCGGCTTGTGCCTTAAATTTGGCGTTGTGATATTGATTCGCTGAGGTATCTTGAATCCCATTTGAGAAGTTGAGAGAATGTGCAACCTCGTGAACCAAGGTTGAGAGCAATTCCTCGGCTGTTGTGAAATGCTCAAGATTGAAAGCAATCTCGTGAAACACCTCATCCTCGGTGCGCCAAGGTGTGTAATGGGTGAAATGTCCTTTTCTTCCCTTGAGGTCACGAGTCACCAAGATAGTGGCGCGGGGTGCGCCTGTCTCTTCCTTGATGATTGAATGAGCCTTTTCTAGAGCAATCGTTAGGGTGCTGAGTGCTTCTGCCTTGGTGCTTTTTTCTTGTGTCTTAATCGCTGTTTTCATTTGGTTCCCCTGTCTTATTTCTTAAGTCCGATTTGAACTCACAAGGTGAGCCTAGTGGATGAAACGGGATTCACCTACCATTTCCGATGTGATTTGCATCACACCATTCCAACCCTTGAGAATGTAGATATGTCGACAATTGAGGAATGATTCCCCCCGTCGGATTTGAGAGGGGGATAGTGTCCCAAATGCAATTCACAATTTCATTATAAAGAAACGTTATAAATGAATGGCACCGTCCAAGGTGCCTTAGGTCTTAAGTCGTTTCAGTCAGTTATGTAATGTCGACAAATAAACAAAGAGACAATCGTATAAGTTATGACCCAGGGTATGTTAAGGGTCGTATGCGTGTATGTATATG
>Ga0209353_10001421_pt1 | contig 13592 bp, 11 predicted proteins | sample LauGreSpBDMM15SD_2_FD_187561 | JGI IMG/M metagenome (GOLD analysis project Ga0209353, IMG submission 187561) | Freshwater lake microbial communities from Lake Michigan, USA - Sp13.BD.MM15.SD (SPAdes) (version 2) | ecosystem: Environmental > Aquatic > Freshwater > Lake | place: Lake Michigan...
TCACATCCTGTTAAAGTAGCAGCTATAGCAATTGAAATAATATCTATAAGCAAATGTTGTTTTTTTCTATTGATACGAAAGTCTTCCATATCGCTAAAATAGTCAAATATTGTGTTAGTTTTAATATCCTTATCTGTTTGATTATCAGATAAATATACAAAATATTAATCACAAAAACAATTTAAATGCATGGTAATCATGTGGTTAATTTGGTGTTTATTTTCGATTATTTTAATGCGTTTGCCCTGATCAAGCAATAATTACATTGTTTTATAGGTTAATTTTATTACTTTTGTTCCAAATATTTAGATTGTATTACCATGTTTGAAAACCTTAGTTCCAAGTTAGAAAAAGCTTTTAAAACCCTTAAAGGGCAGGGGCAAATTACAGATATCAATGTAGCCGCTACGGTTAAAGAAATAAGAAAAGCACTTTTAGATGCCGATGTAAATTACAAAGTTGCGAAATCTGTTACCGACAGTATCAAAGAAAAAGCACTTGGTAAAAATGTATTGATATCAGTTACACCTGGTCAGTTATTAACCAAAATTGTACAAGATGAACTTGCACTCCTCATGGGTGGTGAAAAACAAGACATCAAGTTAAACGCTGACCCAAACGTGATCCTGATTGCAGGTTTGCAGGGTTCTGGTAAAACTACTTTTAGTGGTAAACTGGCTGCATTCTTAAAGAAACAAGGTCGTCAGGTATTGTTGGTAGCTTGTGATATTTACCGTCCAGCGGCGATTGATCAGCTGAAAGTATTGGGAGAGCAGGTAGGGGTAGAAGTTTACCATGATTATAATAACAAAGACGCTGTTTCTATTGCTACCAATGGTGTAAAACATGGTATAGCTACGGGTAAAAAAATCATTATCATAGATACTGCAGGTCGTTTGGCGGTGGATGAGCAAATGATGAACGAGATTGCTGCTGTAAAAGCTGCCATCAAACCAGCAGAAACACTTTTTGTAGTAGATGCCATGACTGGGCAGGATGCGGTGAATACGGCAAAAGCCTTCAATGAAAAACTAAATTTTGATGGTGTTGTATTGACCAAATTAGATGGTGATACAAGAGGTGGAGCGGCATTGTCAATCCGTACAGTGGTAGAAAAACCAATCAAGTTTATTTCTACCGGAGAAAAAATGGAAGCCATTGATTACTTCTACCCAGACAGGATGGCGCAACGTATTCTTGGTATGGGTGATGTAATATCACTTGTTGAGCGTGCACAAAGTGTTTTTGACGAAGAAGAATCTCGTCGTATTAACCAAAAAATCAGAAAAAACCAATTTAACTTCGATGACTTTATTTCTCAATTAGAGCAAATCAAGAAAATGGGAAGTATGAAAGACCTGATGGGAATGATTCCTGGTATGGGCAAAGTGATGAAAGATGTAGACATCAGTGACGATGCATTTACACCTATTGAATCTATTATCAAATCCATGACGCCTAAAGAAAGAGCCAATCCTGATATCATCAATGGCAACAGAAGAAAACGCTTGGCTTCAGGAAGTGGTCGTACGATTCAGGAAGTAAATAACCTGATGAAACAATTCGAAGACATGCGCAAAATGATGAACATGATGAACAAATCTGGCGGGAAAATGAAAGGCTTACCTGATTTTGGGAAAATGATGCCTGGAATGAGGTAGCGGAGTTGTCGCGTTTACGGTTCTCAAGTGTACAAGTTAAAATGGTTCGTGTTACACGAACCATTTTTTTTGGTATTTCGGCCATGGTAATTTTTTAGCAGCGTGAAAGTCTTTGCACATGCCGAGCTGAATGGAAGTACTTTAACCTTTTTGACAAAGCTGATTTTTATTATATTTCAACTTCTTTGCTATCATAGTGTGGTTACAAGTCCATATTCATCTATAGAGGCATGCATTTTATAGGGCTCACACGATTTTTATGGGGACTAAGGAATTGGTGGTTCTATATGATTTGTTGCAGGTTGATATAATTTGAACTCATCAATAGTTAAAAACTTTAGGGTTATTATTAAGGTATAAACATTTTTTTTAGAATTTTTAGGGCGATAACCGGGCTTTCGGCACTCTCCCGCGAAAAGCGGGATCAAACAATCCCGAAACATCGGGACTATCCCTATCGCAAAATCTCAAGCCATTATTAACCATTTAATACTTACCCATTAAAACATGTGAAGTCAAATTGAAAGATATATATATCCAAAACATAAACATTACAACTGAGACGATTAAACTAAATGCTGTTAAAAAAACACAAAAAGTGTTATATGCAAACCAACATCTACTTTTAAACAAATTATGATTACAATACTTCTCCCCAACTTTATCGTGTGACCCTTTTATAGCCAAACATCGTTTTTTCTACTTTTTGATAATCGTTGCATCTATTTTACAACCAGTTATTCCATAGAAATTATTACCTGTGCTTCGCCAACCAGGCCAACGACAACCTTATTTTAGGGTAATCGATGTTACCATTCAGGTGTTCAAAAATTTCCTTCATTTTATCCGTTTGCTTCAAGGCCAACCATGCCGTTTTTACCTGTTCAATTTCAGCGCTGTTCACCAAAGCAGACAAGTCTTTGATGTCGTTTTTTTGATACAGGTACGCGATATGGGAATATATGGTAATGGTACTCAAATTCCTTGATTTAGAAATTTGTTGTGGCGTTTCTCCCGCATTGAAAAGCTTTAAGGTTTCTTCGTAAGTGTCTTTTTTGGGAGGCAAGACTTTCGCTTTTTTTGCCAAATAGGAATTGATTTCAGCAATAAATTCTTCCCCGTACCTTTCCAATTTGCGTTGGCCAACTCCCGAAATTTCTTCCATTTCAAACGCGTCTACCGGTTGTTTTTCAGCCATTTCTTTCAAGGTAGCATCAGAAAATACCACATAAGCTGGCATGTTTTCTTCTTCTGCAATCTTGCGGCGCAACCTTCTCAGGTTTTCAAACAATACTTCGGTTTCGTCTTTTGGCTGAGGAATGTTTTTGGCTTTTTCCACCTTGAAACTGGTTTCCTGACCAGGCAACAACAAAGAAACCTTTTTGTCGGTTTGAATAATTTCCAGTCCAGCTTTGGTCACTTTCAAATAGGAATTGTCGTCGTAGGCAATTTCTATCAAACCTTGCTGTAAGAGTTGTAAAATATATTTTTGCCAATCGGCATAACTGATGGTGGCACCGGCGCCAAAGGTTTTGATGAGGTGGTATCCTTTGTCTAAAATGATATTTTTATGCGAACCCCTCAATACATCTATCAGGATACCTGAACCCACATTTTGGTACATCCTGATGAGTGCAGAAATGGCTTTTTGTGCTATGATGGTACCATCGAATTTCTGTCTTGGATCATGACAAACGTCACAATTGTTGCAATCCTTTTCTAAATATTCCCCAAAATAACTGAGCAATATCTTCCTTCTGCAAATTCCTGCTTCGGCATATTGCTGGATGCGGTTGAGTTTTTCCTGACTCAATTGGGCCTGACCACTTTGTGCGGCAAAACTACTCAGTTGTACCACATCACCCAAACTGTAATACAACATGGTATCACTCGGAAGTCCATCACGACCAGCGCGACCAATTTCCTGGTAATAACCTTCCATATTTTTGGGTAGGTTGTAATGGATCACAAACCGCACATTAGACTTGTCTATGCCCATTCCAAAAGCAATCGTGGCGCAAATCACCGGGATGCGGTCATTGATGAAATCGTCCTGAATTTTACTGCGTTTGTCAGCACTCATTCCAGCATGGTAATATCCCGCTTTCACGCCTGCATTTTTTAAGGCATTCGCCACTTTTTCACAACTGTTCCTGCTCAAGCAATAGATGATACCCGATTCTTCTTTCCGTTTGTCGATAAAGTCTTGAATCTCCTGCATCTTTACCTTTTCACTTTTGCCACTTCTGACAGATAAACTCAGGTTTGGTCGGTCAAAAGAAGCTAAAAATTGCACAGGTTCTACCAAAGCCAATTGTTCGGCAATGTCTTTTCGGGTAACTTTATCAGCCGTAGCCGTTAAAGCAATGATTGGAATATGGGGTAGGGTGGCTTTGAGTTTTTTTAGCTGGGTATATTCCGGCCTGAAATCATGTCCCCATTGAGAAATACAATGTGCTTCATCAATGGCAAATAAGCTAATATGCAGTGAAGTAAGTCTTTTAAAATCGCTGATGAGTTTTTCAGGCGAAACGTAAAGCATTTTGGTGTTGCCATTTCTGCAGGATAACATCAAGGCATCCGCTTCTTCATGTGAAATGGTACTGTTGATACATCCAGCCTGAATTCCATTGGCTTTCAAAGCTTCCACCTGGTCTTTCATCAAAGCAATCAAAGGCGAAACGACAATGGTTAACCCATCGAATAAAAGTGCTGGCAATTGAAAACAGATGGATTTTCCTCCACCGGTTGGCATCAATACGATGGTGTCTTTTCCGCCAGTGATAGTACTGATAATTTCTTCCTGCAATGGCCTGAAATGGTCATAACCGAAGTATTGTTTGAGTAAACTTTTGGGTCTGTCGAGGGCAAGTGTAGTCATGGGAAAAAAGTGTTGAGTTTTTAGTGTTGAATGTTTAGTGAAAAAATATTGAATGTTGAATTTTTAATTTTAAATGTTGAATTTTAAATGTTGAATGAAGAAATTTCATTTTCTGAATTACGCCAAGTTTTAATAGGCTGAGAATCCTGTACTACCCTGAACTTTGTGTTTTGTACTTTGTACCCTGTACTTTGTACTTAATACTTTGTACCTAATACCCAACTCTGTACCCTGTACTTTGTACTTAATACTTTGTACCTAATACCCAACTCAGTACCAAAACTAAGGAATATACGAAATCTCCACAGGGAAACGGTTGTTCAACGCACCGATTCTTTCACGTACTTTCTTGGTTACTTTGATGATGATTTTGTCGTTGGCACTGTTGTCAGGAAGTTTACCTATAATCCTTACAAAAATGGCGACATCCGTCATCGGGTTTTTCACCTGGATCAAGGTACCAATCGGAGCAGTTTTGTGCAAAGCCAAAAACTTGTTTGATTCCACCGTTTCACCCATCAATTCAGCCAAACCTGTTTCTGTAATTTTGCTGTAGCCACTAGCATTTACTGCCGTAGAAGTAGTTACTTTTACTTTGTTAAGGTCCGTTTCTGGTTGTGCTTGGGGCTCTTTCAAGGCTATTACCGGAGCTGTTGATTCCGCAGTTACAGGTTCGTCAGGTTCTGTATTTCCTGCCATTTGTGGCTTGGTGATTTTTACTGGTGCTGGTGTGGTAACAACTTCTTTTTGTGGCGCAATTTCTTTAGTTTCAACAACTACTGGGGTTACTTTTTTAGGTTCAGGTGCAATGTCTTCCCTCGTTTTGATCACCAGGTCCTGGCCAAGTTTCAGGCTATTGGCTGCTGTTAAGTTGTTCCATTTTTTAATATCGTTGACGCTTACTTTGTATTCTTTGGCGATAGAGAATAAGGTTTGGTTGCGTTTTACTTTGTGGGTAATTTCTCCCATGCTATTTGGCAAACTCGGAATGTCTGCTTCTTCAGCCACTACAGCTTGTGGAACAGCTTTTTTGCCTGTCGGTATTTTTACCAGTTGGCCAATTTTAAGTCCTTTAGACCCAATGGAAGGATTGGCTTTTTTAATTTGTGTCAGTGTTTTTTTGTATTTATTACTGATGGTAGAAAGCGTTTCTTTGTTTTTTACTTTATGGAAAATATACACTTCTTCTGTTTTTTCCGCCTCATGAGTAACAGGTTCTGGAACAAGTTTTTCTTCTGCAACAGCTTCTTGTACTGTTTGCTCAGCTGTTGAAATTTCTTTCGCCGGAATATGAATGATGGTTCCGACACGAACAGAATTTCCTAGTTTTGGATTTGCTTTTTTGATGTCGGCAATGCTCACCCCATATTTTCTGCTCAATACTGCAAACGATTCTTTTGATTTAAGTTTGTGTTTGATGAAGTTGTTTTCGTCAATTACTGGAACTTCTTTACTTGTTTCTACAGGAGCTTTTACTTCTTCTTTTTCTTTAGCAGGTGTGGCTGCAGCTTTTTTCTTTGTTCCGCCTTTTTTAGGAATACGAACAGCCGTTCCAATATCTATTTTAGCACCCAAATCAGGGTTGGCATCTTTGATTTCTTTGAGCGTAACTTTATATTTTTTAGTAAGTGCATACAAAGATTCTCCTGCTTTAATTTTATGTGTGGTGTATTCTTCTTCCTGGGCATTGATACTGAAAAATACCAATGAAAGCACAAGGAGTAATAGGATATTTTTTTTCATTTTATAAATTATAATAGGGGTAATGAATAACAATTTAATTCGGATTTGTTTTTGATGAATAGCAATTGATCATTGTAAATCCAAAAGGTATCGATGCCAATTCCAGGCAATTTTTCTCCCAGAATTTCACTTAAAACAACTTTTCCTTCTGTGTCAATTATAAAAAGGCAATTGGTAAGTTTGTTTTCAGTGTCACAAATATAATAAGAAATTAAAATTAATTGTCCCAGTTCAAGATAATCTATTGCCTCTACTGCAATATGATTTTTACTATTTAAGATAAACGTTGCAATGCTAACGAAATACGTGTTGTCATTCTTATAATGAATAGGATTATTAAAAGCAGGAGTTATATTTTCTGTTACTTCTATCGGTGAAGGTATGGTTTTTCCCGAACTGATATCCAGGAATATAAGCGTTGAAATTTCATTTACAAACTGTAAAGCGCCAATGGAATTTTGATTTCCATGGTGAAAACCTAAATTTCCCTGTTTCCAGGTGATTTTTTTTGAATTTAAATTATATCCGACAATTGATTTCGAGGCAGGCATTTGTTTGGAATTGAATTCCTGAAAAATAACCATGTCATTTCTACTCTCCTGCAAACCAAACCACCAGTTTTGTTCCAGGTGTGCCATTGGCGTCAATTGTTGCGAATTCAAATCAAGTTCAAAAAAATAGACTTCCTGATGGCTTGGTTTTCTGACTTCTACAATCAACGTATGGCGTTCAGGGTTGGCGACTACTTTCCAAATTCGCCCGTCAAATGGGATATCGAATAGTTTTTTAGGCATTATATTTTCCAAATCAATAGTATTGTCTTAATTTTAAGCGAAATATAAGCTTTTTGTCCACCTACATAAAGTATATTTACATATATATATTCACCAGCACTTGGTACAAGCAATTTTGATATGAGTGAAACAGCTAAAATTTTGGGTGTAATTCCCGCCAGGTACAATTCTTCCCGGTTTCATGCTAAGGCACTTGCCGACATCAATGGCAAAAGTATGATTCAGCGTGTTTATGAACAAGCTTCTAAAGCAACTTCGCTTTCAAAAGTAGTGGTTGCCACTGACCATACGCTTATATATGACCATGTGAAAAGTTTTGGAGGAGAAGTAGTGATGACTTCCGAAGACCACCAAAGTGGTACCGACCGTTGTGCTGAAGTGCTGCTAATGTTGGAGGAAAAATATGGTTATGTTATTAATATTCAGGGTGATGAGCCGTTTATAAAACCCGAACAAATAGATGTGTTGACAGCAATATTGGCCAAACAGCAGGCAGTAGAAATTGCCACTTTGATCAAAAAAATTACGCATATTGACCATGTTTTTGATACGAATAAGGTGAAAGTAGTTTTTGATAAGAATCAAAAAGCAATTTATTTTAGCCGTCAGGCAATCCCTTTTCAACGAGGAGTAGAAACCGCTTTGTGGTTAAATGGACACGATTATTTCAAGCATTTAGGAATTTATGTGTATCGTGCTGATATTTTGACAAAAATTACCAAACTTGCACCTTCGAGTTACGAGCAAATGGAAGCTTTGGAACAATTGCGCTGGTTGCAAAATGGTTTTAAAATTCATGTGCAGGAAACCGAATATGAGTCTTATGGCGTAGATACACCGCAGGATTTGGAAGAAATAATAAGGTTAGGAATTGGTTAATTGACAATGAAAGTGGTGCCTTTCTAAAATACTGAAGTTTATATATCATGGAATTATTATACATTATCTGGGATCAATCTCCTGAACTTGTTGATTTGGGTTTATTAAAATTACATTGGTACGGACTGTTCTTCGCAGCGGCATTTTGGTTTGGGCAAATGGTAATGACTAAAATATATAAATGGGAGGGACGTGATGAAAAAGAAGTGGATACTCTTGCCATTTACATCATTGCCGGAACTGTATTGGGAGCGCGATTGGGTCATTGTTTGTTTTACGATCCAGCCTATTATTTAAGCAGTCCATTAGAAATTTTTAAGATTTGGGAAGGCGGTTTGGCCAGCCACGGTGGTGCTGCAGGAGTATTGTTTGCCTTGTGGTTGTACAGCCGAAAATTCAATACGTCTTATGTATGGTTGTTGGACAGGGCTTCTCTGATAACTTTGTTGGCAGGTTTCTGTATCAGAATGGGTAACTTGATGAACTCTGAAATTATCGGGAAACCTACCGATGTGAGCTGGGCATTTGTATTTGTAAAAGTAGATCATTTGCCTCGTCATCCTGCCCAGTTGTATGAAGCCATTTCCTGTTTGATCCTGTTTACAGGTTTGTTCATTTACTATTATAAATACAAAGCAAGTTTACCCGAAGGTCGTTTGTTTGGGATTTTCATGACCTTGCTTTTCACACTTAGGTTTTTTTATGAATTCATCAAAGAAGAACAAGTTGATTTTGAAAAAGGAATGCGTTTGAATATGGGACAATTGTTGAGTATTCCTTTGGTTTTGGTGGGGATATTGATGATTATAAGGTCTTATAAAAGTATTAAGTCTTAAGTGTTGGATTAAGGTACAGCGTCCTGAGTACAGCGTACTGGGTATGTTCTTCAATGAATAATATATTAATCAATTGTTCCAAAGTTCAGTGTTTTATTAAATTAATCAAATTAAGGTTTAACCCTGTTCCCGAGACGCTGTACCCTGTACTACAACAATGAACTTCCTCGCCCATATCTATTTGTCTCAAGGCATTAACCCGTTGATGTTGGGTAATTTCATGGCCGATTCGGTAAAAGGGAAGAAGTATTTGGATTATCCCAAAGACATATCGAATGGGATGGTACTGCACCGTTTTATTGATGATTTTACTGACAAGCATGAATTGGTTAAAGCCTCTCAGGTATTGCTGAAACCCAATTTTGGCCGTTATTCTCCACTGGTTTCAGACATCGTTTACGACCATTTTTTAGCCAGGAACTTTACGGAAATTACAGGTTTAAACCTTGCTGCATTCGTACAGGAGGTCTATCAATACATGCAGGATAATCGCTTGTTGATGACACCATTCTCACAGGAAATATTGCCTTATATGATTAAAAACAATTGGTTAGAAAACTACCAGCACCAGGAAGAACTGCACAAAATATTCAAACAATTCGGACGAAGAATAGGAGTGGGAGAATTGTTTGATGCTGTTACTGAAGTTATTTGGAATCAATACGAGGAATTTGAGGCTAATTTTAGGTTGTTTTTTCCTGAATTAGAAAAAGCGGTGAGCATCAAAATGGTTGAATTCGAAAGTTGAACAGTCGCCCAAGTTTCGTCTCTGACAAGCGCACCACTTATCCATGATTTTTTGAGTTAAATAAAACTTAAATTTTATTTGAATTTAATCGCGTTAATTGGTCTAATGCGAGGTATAATGACCAAAGGGATAAATAAGATGATGGTCACGGTGATAAAGCAAATTAAGTTTACCAGAAGAATGGCTGTCCAATCCCATTTGATAGGGACATGATTCATGTAATAATTGGCCGCATCCAATGGAATGATATGAAAGTAATATTGAATTACGCAAAATCCTAAACCTACTAAATTTCCCCAAAATACACCTCTTACAATAATATTGAAGCCATTGAATAAAAATATTTTTCTTACCTGATCATCTGTTGCGCCAAGGGCTTTGAGTACACCAATCATATTCGTACGTTCCATTACCATAATCAGGATGGTGGATACCATATTGAAACAAGCCACAAATAAAATCAATACCATAAAGATGTATGCATTTCGGTTGAGCAAATGCAACCAGTCAAATATTTGTAAATACTTGTCTGTAATCATCATCAATGACATGTCGTAATCCATGGCATCACGGATTTTGTAGGCAGTTTTTTTAAGCTGACTAAAGTCTTTCACATAAATTTCATAGCCTCCCACCAGTGAATCGGGCCAGTTGTTGAGTTGACGGATCAGCTTGAGGTCCCCAAAAATATACAGGTCATCAAATTCTTCCAGACCAGTTTGGTAAATACCGGCTACTTTGAGTTTTCTATACCTCGGTGGATTTTGGATGAAATACATCCAAACAACATCATTTACTTTGAGTTTGAGTTTCTTGGACACATTGTCGCTGATGATAATTTCTTTTGAAAAGGTAGAATCTTCAAATTTGATAAAATTACCTGCTACTAAATTCTGCTTGATTTTATTGCTGTCAACATTGTGGTCAACACCTTTTAAAAGTACACCGGTGACTTCTTCTTCGGTTTTTAACAAGCCAGCTTTGGTGGCATACGCCTGAATATGGCTGATTTCTTTGTTTAATGATTTGTTGCCTTCAATAAAAGAGCGAACAGGCACTGGGTTTTCAACATACGACTCGTTGTCGTCAAGTTTGTTGACCTGAATGTGTCCTGAGAAACTAAATAGTTTGTTTTGGATATTGTCTTTAAATCCCTGTAAAATGGCAAATGCAATAATTAACACAGCGATAGCAATAGCTATACTGGTAACCGCTATCTTTACAACAGTGGAAGAAAAAGATTTTTCTTTATTTTCACGAATTCTTCGTGCTATGAAAATGGAAGCGTTCAATATAAATGACTAATTTTGTTTAAATATAGGAATGAAATTTTGAAACTACTCGATTCATGATAAAAAAGTGTACATTATACTTCATTTTACTGCTAATCATCAGCAGTTGTCAAGCCCAAAACCTGATTTCAGTCGGCGCACAAGATACCAAAGCCTACCTTTCTTTGTTGAAAAATAAGCAAGTAGCTTTGGTGGTGAACCAAACTTCCACCATTGGTGCCACACATTTGGTAGATTCCCTGTTGAAATTAAAAATTACCATTAAAACCATTTTTGCCCCAGAACATGGCTTTAGAGGCACTTCAGATGCAGGCGAACACGTAAGCAACAGCGCAGACAAAGCAACCGGATTGCCAATAGTTTCGCTTTATGGGAAGAATTCAAAACCTACAGCAGAACAATTAAAAGGTGTTGATGTAATTGTGTTTGATATTCAGGATGTTGGTGCCAGGTTTTATACGTATATCAGTACTTTACATTATGTCATGGAAGCCTGTGCGGAACAAAAAATTAAACTGCTCATTTTAGACCGACCCAATCCAAATGGAAATTATGTGGATGGCCCGGTATTAAATGCGAAGTTCAAGTCATTCGTTGGTATACATCCCATTCCAATTGTTCATGGTTTAACGGTTGGCGAATTGGCAAAGATGATGAATGGCGAAAAATGGTTGAAATCGGGCGTTCAATGTGACGTTAAAGTAATCTTGTCAAAAGGATATACGCATGCGGCGCAGTATAATTTACCTGTTAAACCATCCCCTAATTTGCCCAACAACAAAGCCATAAAATTATATCCCTCTTTGTGTTTGTTTGAAGGTGTAGAGCAAGCCAGTGTTGGGCGAGGAACATTATTCCCTTTTCAGGTTTACGGAGGATTACAACCTGATTTTGGTCAGTTTATTTTTACACCTTTACCTATTGATGGTATGGATAAAAATCCGAAATTTAACGGACAGAAATGTTACGGAAAAGACCTCCGTACAAGTGAAGATACGCTAGGGAAATTTACGTTGGCTTATGTGATGGACATGTATAAAAACGCCAAAGACACCGCCAAATTTTTCAATAATTTCTTTGATAAATTGGCAGGAACAGACCAAATTCGATTGGCCATTAAAGCTGGAAAAACAGAAGAAGAAATTCGTAAAGCCTGGCAGCCTGAGCTGAATGCTTACAAAATAAGTAGAAAAAAATATTTATTATATCCTGATTTTGATGAATAAAGCACTAAGAATTATATATATGGGTACGCCGGAATTTGCGGTACCAAGTTTGGATATTTTAGTTAAAAATGGATTCAATGTGGTGGCTGTAGTTACCGTTCCCGACAAGCCATCAGGTAGAGGTTTGCAGTTGACACCATCACCTGTAAAGACTTATGCCTTAGCGCATCATATTCCGGTACTTCAACCTGAAAAGTTGAAAGATGAGGCTTTTCAAGCGCAGTTAAAATCATTTGAAGCCGACTTACAAGTGGTAGTAGCTTTCAGGATGTTGCCCGAAGCAGTTTGGGATATGCCTCGTTTGGGAACCTTAAATTTGCATGCGTCATTGCTTCCAGATTACCGTGGGGCTGCTCCAATCAATTGGGCAATTATCAATGGTGAAACGGAAACAGGTTGTACTACTTTTTTCTTAAAACATGAGATTGATACAGGTGATGTGATTTTTCAATTCAAGCAACCCATTTTACCTACTGACAATATTGGGTCTTTGTATGAAAAACAAATGTCAAAAGGAGCGGAGTTGATTTTGAAAACCATCAGTGCTATTCAAAATGGCGATTATCCAAGAAGTCCGCAACCTTATGTGGAGGTTCCTAAATTGGCCCCTAAAATATTCAAAGAAACCTGTAAGATTGACTGGTCAAAATCTGCGGTTGAAATACACAATTTGGTTAGAGGATTGAGTCCGTATCCTGCAGCATTTACTTTAATCAATGAAAAAACTTGCAAAATATTTGAAACCGCTGCCGTTGATTCAACTGTAGCAGGTGACATTGGAAGTTATACTACCGATGGTAAGACTTACTTGCATTTTCAAACCGGATTGGGTGTTTTGAGTATCACCTCTTTACAAATGGAAGGCAAGAAACGCATGGCTATTGATGAATTTTTAAGAGGAAACAGGCTCTTGTAACTAATTGTAAATGTTGAATTTTAAATGTTGAATTAACAAAATGAAAACAAGTTTAATTGTGGCAATGGCTCAAAATAGAGCAATAGGAAAAGACAATCAGTTGCTTTGGCATTTGTCAGCTGATTTAAAATATTTTCGTCAGTTAACAACCAACCACCATATAGTGATGGGAAGAAAAACTTATGAATCTATTGGAAAACCGCTCCCAAACCGTGTAACTGTAATTGTTACAAGAGATCAAAAATATGATGTAGAAGGTTGTTCGGTAGAACATTCGTTGGAAGAGGCTTTGGCACTTTGCAAGTCAAACAATGAAACCGAAACCTTTATCATAGGCGGTGGCGAGATTTACACGCAGGCACTTGACCTGACCGATCGTATCTATTTGACTGAAGTCAAAGCCACTATTGAAGGAGATGTTTACTTCCCTGAAATTGATGATACAAAATTCAAAGAAACTTTCAGAGAATCACATGAAGCGGATGAAAAAAATGAGTATGCTTTTGATTTTGTGACTTTAGATAGAATTCAATAAAGTTTATCTTTAATTTGAATATTTATTCTATAAAAATAGCACAATCATTTTTATCTCAATTGAAAAAATGTTAATCTTGTA
>Ga0209353_10001424_pt1 | contig 13582 bp, 12 predicted proteins | sample LauGreSpBDMM15SD_2_FD_187561 | JGI IMG/M metagenome (GOLD analysis project Ga0209353, IMG submission 187561) | Freshwater lake microbial communities from Lake Michigan, USA - Sp13.BD.MM15.SD (SPAdes) (version 2) | ecosystem: Environmental > Aquatic > Freshwater > Lake | place: Lake Michigan...
TATTTTACTTTCTATTTACTTATATATAAAACACAACAACACTACAAAACACTATGGTTAAAAATACTACCGGCGGCTCTAAACACAAATCCTCTGCCAGAAAACATGCTACACCCGCACATGCTTCTCGCGACCCTGTACCCTCCTCACCTTTCGAAAGAATCGCTACTGTTGAACGCTTGCTCGGCAATGGCATGTGCACTGTTGTTACTATTGAATCCAGACCTCTCACTCTTATTTGCCATATACGCGGCAAATTCAGAGGCAAGCAAAAATCTCATAATATTGTCTCTTACAAATCTACCCTACTCGTTGGACTTCGCGAATGGGAATCTATACACACTAATTGCGACTTAATTGCTATCCTAGGGGGAAACCAAACTACCCACATCCTTAATCACGATGACAACAACAACAACAACAACACACTTCCTCACGATGTCATCTTCGATTTTAATTATAATCTACCTGACCTACTAAACAACCAAAACGACAACCAAAACGACAACCAAAACCACAACCACAACCACAACGACCTCGACCTAGACCTAGACCTAGACCTAGACATTGACCTCGATGATATTTAAAGCGGGAAACCCAGGTTTCCCGCACCCTTCCTTTCAGGTGGAAATTCATGTTTCATAAACCCTTTATTATGATGATTACAATACATACTACATTTTTTATTCTTACAGGATGGACTCTTCGTTCCATCGGTTACTCCATTGCTGATTAGAATCATATACAATCAGTGATCTCAACCTAGACCCGATGAATGGCCATACGACATTAACTGTCACGCTGGTGAAGAGCGTCGGATTTATAATACATATTCTTTCCAGATTATGTCCATGCTTATTGTTTATGAGTGTCGCCATATCAACTGCCAATTGGATTTCAATAGCATGTCTCATATCGAATCCGGCGCTATCTAAAATCCATACCCATCTTTTATCGCAGGAGGAACTCGTCGTTCCTCCTTACCTCCATACTTGCGATGGAATATCTAATGAGGGAGGGGTCGTAGCGGAACCGTAGGTTCCCTACTAATGTATTGGACATTGATAGGATGATGACATTTCTTGTATATAATCTTTATTTACAAGAAATCCACAGGAGGAACGTTGGTTTCACAATTACTTGCGCGTTATATTGACGGATGGAGAGGGTTTAGGGGGACCGTAGACTCATATTTTTTGTAGCATTATATTATACATCATAAATGATAATCTTAATAGGATTTCCTAAATCAGGCACATCTTCATTTCAAAAATTATTTACAGATATAGGGTATAAATCGTATCACTGGAAGAAAGGTAACAATTACATAGGAAAATTAATATATGATAATAAAATCAATAATAAACCATTGTTGAATGAATTTGTAAAAACGGACGTTATAACGCAAATGGATATATGTATTGACGAAAACAACGCATATTGGCCACAAATAACTGATTATGAACAATTGTATATCGAAAATCCAGATGCGGTATTTATTCTCAATAAACGTGATCCAGAATCATTGTTGGATTAATTCAAGAGATGGGGTAAAATGAACGAAAGATTATACAAATATAATCCGGAATTACTTAGCGATAGTACGGACAAAGGTTTCATTGATTTTGTGAGTAAACATTATAAAGAAGTTGAAGAATTTTTTTCATCACAATCAAGTTCCAAATTTTTAACATATCATATTGTAAATGATAACATAAATAAATTAAAAAGATACATCAATATAAAACATTATAAGAAATTTCCTATGATGAATGTAAATCCAAACAAACTCGTTCCTGAAACACCGAAATAGATTGTAAAAAACGTTTCAAAACTAAAAAAATGGACATTATAAAATGTCCATTTTTTTATAAAATGCGATTAACCATATACTTTACAAAATAGGATAGCTCGCTGACAAAAGAAGTCCGCATTGTCCATCCCCTCCATTGTATTCCTTTCCTCTCGCCATTTTAATGTATCCATTGTCTCCCCACGAGTCACCCCAAGAATTTTTGACCAAATAATAATCACCGTTGTCCTCAGTGCCATATCCTACAACCAACACTCCATGGTCCAATGTCGTTCCGCAAGTCGTCTTGAATACACCCGACTTGTATAGCTGGAACTCTCGTTGGTCAGCCTCAATTGCGATTGATACCGGTTGCTTCATAATAGCAGCCATCATCTGATTATCATCCGAAGGCGGAACGTCGACGAAACTGACTACGCTACTTCCAGTGACAGCGCTACAGGTCTTAGAGCAAGTTCCGGCTGTTTGAGTGTCACCGGATTTGTAAGGATAGTCATTTTCGGCGCATAATCCGCCATTGCGCTTAATCCAATTGAAAGCATTGTCCATCAATCCGCCATTACATCCCATATCACGTCCGCCATTCTTCAACGTATCACAATCGACCAATTGTTGTTCCGAAAAGGATTGTAGTGTCCCTTTCTTTACGAAATACGCACCTTCGAGAGCACCAGTCGTAGAGAAACTCCAGCAAGAACCACATTGTCCTTGGTCCTTAACTGGTGTAACTCCGCCTTTCTCAACCCAATTCACAGAATCAACGACAGCTTGAGGCAAACTTCGGGTCCTGGACAAATATTTTGGGGTCGCTAAAGACTTGGAATAGCCTAAATACAATTTATAATCATTTCGGTCCATACCAGAAAACTGATTATGTCCTAGAACATGCGTAGCATTCTTCGCGTTGAAATTATTAATGAACTCGTCATTATCTAACCACTTATCAAATGTAGTGAAATGTGACATACTGTCTTCCAAATAGATGTCAAACGTATCAAGCCACTCATTGAATCTCTCTCCCGGACTCATTTCCGCACTCGCGAACCCGCTAACCAAATAAAATAACGATACAATACTAATAAATTTCATTGTATATACATATAGTATATTTTTTCTATATCATTTACAATTTACATATTATCTTTCTCCCACTTTTCCAATACACTAAGATTTATGTGACCTGACATCAGATGTGCTTCCCAGAAATAACGACAAAATGCCCATTGGAATTCCACAGTCGAATTCATTAATTCGTGGTGTTTGTTTGTTATATATGAACGCATGTTCTCGGTAAGTAAATCATATTGCGATGGTGGAAGAACATAAGCGAGTTGAATATTGGCAGGGAACGGTTTGCGATTTTGTTTGATAAATTTGATATCGAAATCCGGAATATGATGATATAAGTCGGTTAAAAGAGGCGGATAGTGATATTCATATGACCATCTCCAATCAGGGCAATTTCCACTATAATAAAGGAACACCCATTCGATTGCTTCCAAATAATTGGTGCATATTTTTCGTTTGTTCTCTGTATTGCGTTCCATTTTTAAAAGCGACAAATAATATCGTTCTTCCCAATGAGGAACATCGGGGCATATATATTTTTCTTCAACACGATGAATTGTCGGTATATTCAGAAGTATTTGTTCTCTATCCGCTTTAGTTTCGGTTTTCCAGTGTCGTCTGTCGAATTTGTTACGATTGGTGTATTCATTCGAAATAAATGTGTATTCTTGTTTCGCCAGTTCTTTTACAAACATACCAAAATTGCGCCACCGGATTTTATTGTCTTTGGATACAAGGTATCGTCCTTCGTAATTTCCAATTATTTTTTGATATGTTTGCAGGAGCGTTGTGATACCATGCGTGCGAATATTGAGTGCCGGGAAATGCGGTAGAAAATCATTCCCAAGTAAAAAACACATGAACACATAATCAAATACACGTTGTTTATCTTTGAATTTACAATCCATTTCGTTCAATATGGAGTCTTGTAGCAATATGATATCCAATAAATAGATTTCATCAAGATTTGTATCGGATACTGTAACCGCGCTTTTGATGAACTCGGGCGCTTCTCTGAACACGTAGATGTCTTTGAATAGGTGACTATGAAATATGGATAACATGATTAGGTCGGAGTCGAGACCATAGACAATTACATTTTGATTTATATTTGCAATATCACGTATATGTTTAAATATTTTATGTTCTCCTTCACCAATTTCATCTGACCCTGAAAATATAATATTGCAATTAGATTTCTGATTCGAGAACTCGACTGATAATCTCGCTGATAATTTGTTCATAAAAACTGTGCCAGGTGTGATATTTGAAGTGCTCCATTCTTTCGTCTTAACTGGTTCAATAAAGTCCAGATTTGCCATGAAGCTCGATTTATATCTACGTGTTCGCTGTTGGTTCATTTTAGCGAACGGAGCGACCCCATCAAATGCTATGAATACAGTATTAGATGGTTGAATTAAATCAACATGGCTATTTATATTGACAATAACCTCGCATATCAACTTATCTTCGAAATCGGGTTGATTTGTGTCTATTTTGCGAACGGCATCATATATGATTGAATTACAATCCATATACAAATGGTTGAATATTATGTTTTGATGTTTCAAGTTCTTGACCATTGCTGGACATGACTTGACGATTTGCGAGAAATAGCTAGGAATTCCCATGATACATAATAAATACGGGAATGCATTTAAATCAGTTTGCAAACTATATAATTTATGCGGTTCAACTTGAAAATATATATAACACGTAAATGTATAAGTAAAAAATGACTAGTCCCACAAAAAACCAGATAAATGATGGTAATTTAAGCCAATTAATCATTGAACGCATTGATTATATACAAAAAATTATTCAAAATACGACAATATCTATACAAAATTATAAATATATATCGATATTTAGTAATGTAGACTTGAATATATGTATAACAGCGTTGAACGAATTATATGCAAGTTCTCAAAAGTTACTAAGCAAACTTGATACAGAACCAATAGAGAACGCGATAAATTCGTTACAAAAAATAATTGACAAATTATCGATTATAATGTCTGGGTATGGCACAAAAAATATGGACGATTTAATATACATCACATTAGGATCTGATTTCCCGTCATTAATAAACCCACATATAAATGCGAAATTCGAACTTATAAAACGATTTGTCCATCCGGTCGGGTTTAAACTGATATCGGATACAACTTGTAAAATATCCAGCGCCAATCTATGTATCGATAAAATAACGGATGAGGCAATTAAGGTCGAGAGCGCATCATTGTTGGAATGTTTCGAGTGTGACGTAACTACATCATCATTAAATTATAGTATAAATGGATTACGTGTAATATTGCGAGGTAATAATAATAAGTTACTAATAGTAAATGGAATAGTTGACGATATAAACCTCGAATTATTATCCAATATATACATCGATTTGCGTAAACAGCAGATATTAGAGAGCAAACTATCTTCCAAACAAATAAATGACGAAGTATTTGCGAAACAGATTGATAATTTGACACTCCGTGATATATTGATATTCGGAAACCAGGACATGATTAAAAAGCATTTCAGCACACTATTGACGGTGAGCACCATAAAAAACGACAACATAGAAAATACAATTAAGAAATTCGTAAAGTGCGATGTATTATCCAGACGAAATATGATAATCGATTTGTTAACTTACAATATAGATTCAGAAATCCAATACATTGCATATATGTTATATGATTTAATAACGATTGATTCTAACGAGGTATCATTATTTGATAGTTTCCCATGGAAGATTAAATTATTATTCAAAGACACTATGAAAAGCACCATTAAATATGTGCAGTCATTAACTACTAAATATGATGTAAGTCGAATCACATTAGAACAACAGATTTATTTGCTAAGAGTGCCGGATTACGTGAAAGAAAAGGCAATGAATAAATTAAAAGAGGTCAAAACCAAATCAGACGAATCCGGTTCCAAGGCAAAGCAATATTTGGAAGGTCTCATTAAGATACCATTTAATATTTACAGAGAAGAGCCTATTTTAAAAATAACAAAGCGATTGAATCAAACATTTCGAGAAAATGTTGCACTAATCAAGCGCGCAAATCCGATGTTGAATATAGTAGAGAAAGACAAATATACAAACTTGGAAATATATCAAATATTGGAACAGATTGTAGCAAAGGACCGCGATTTCAATCCAGATAAAATATCAACTAATCAGATTGAGGTTATAATAAAATATATCAATGAGAACAATAATAAAAAGATTACTTGGTCAAAATACAAGAATAAAGCGAGCAAACTATCAGCGATTAATGCGTATAAAACCACATGCGAAATCAAACAGAGAATCCAGATAGACGGGTTGTTGTGCAATGATGACAATAAATTATACGAAAAAACACAACAAATGTTAGATGAAATACGCTTATTGAAAAAATCTATGTGCGACATAGAACGAGCGCTAGACGACTCTGTATACGGGCACAAAAACGCTAAAAATCAGATTGTAAAAATTATAAGTCAATGGATAAGCGGAGAAAATTCGGGTCATTGTTTTGGATTCGAAGGTTCTCCTGGAGTTGGTAAAACTTCATTGGCTAAAATAGGATTGTCTAATTGTTTAAAAGATGAAAATGGTCAGTCTAGACCGTTTGCGTTTATAGCGGTAGGTGGGTCTTGTAATGGTTCGACATTGGAAGGACATGGATATACATACGTGAATTCATCGTGGGGTAAAATAGCGGATGTATTAATGGAACATAGTTGTTTAAATTTGATAATATATTTCGACGAACTAGACAAGGAAAGTAAGAATGGAGAACATGGTAAAGAAATCACTGGAATTCTAACACATTTATTAGATCAATCACAAAACAGCGAATTTGAAGATAAATTTTTCGCTGGTATTAAATTGGACCTATCCAAAGCATTGATTATTGTGTCATACAACGACCCTAATAATATAGACAAGGTATTATTGGATAGAATACATCGTATTAAATTCGACAATTTAACGACAGATGATAAGATGGTGATAGCCAAAGATTATATGTTACCTGAAATAAACCGTAAGATGGGTTTCGACAACACAATAGTTATATCCGATGAAATTTTATACGAAATTATAAATAATTATACGTCGGAGCCGGGTGTTCGTAAATTGAAAGAGATATTATTCGACTTGTATGGAGAACTAAACATAGAATTACTCAAATGTAGCGATTTATCGAGGTCTATACCAATAATATTAACAATGGACGAAGTCGAAATTAAATATTTAGCTCGATATAATAAAATAAAGGATACAAAAATTCACGAAATCGATTACGTCGGAACTATAAACGGTCTTTGGGCGAATTCACTTGGTAAAGGTGGTATAATACCAATTGAAACTGTATTTTATCCTTCGGATGTATTTCTGGATTTGAAATTAACTGGATTGCAAGGAGACGTTATGAAAGAAAGCATGAATGTAGCGAAATCATTGGCTTGGTCACTATGTTCTAATGAAATTCAAACCGGTATAATTACCAGTAGAGCGAAAAACGGAATTCATATTCATTGTCCAGAAGGAGCAGTGAGCAAAGACGGACCATCGGCCGGCACCGCAATAACGACAGCCATATACAGTTTGCTGAACAATATACCTATACGTAAAAATGTAGCAATAACCGGTGAAATCGATTTACATGGCAATATTACAGCAATAGGTGGTTTAGAACATAAAATAACTGGCGGAATTCGGGCAGGTATCACGAAATTTGTATATCCGAAAGAGAACGCCAAAGATTTCTGCGAAATCCAAAAAAAAACGATATTATCATCCGATATAGAATTTATAGAAGTTTCACATATAAGCGAAGTTTTCAAACACGTTTTTATCTAATAATATTATAATATGGATTTTAATATAATATCTATTTTATATTTGATAATACGATTATCGCCTTTATTGGTAGTAAGTCATTTCACGTTAGGTTCAATTTTGAGCCAGGATTCGAAAGGTGTCATTTATTTGGCAGGTTTAGCTTTAACCTGCTTAGTTGCGTATTGGATAGGGAAGGCTATGAATACATCACAGTCATCTGACACTAGAGATATTGTATGTAAAAGTATGGGCTTAGAAAACATACCAAACGTTTCACTAAGTCAGGTTATATTAATGTTTACGTATAGCTATCTAATGTTTATAATATATAAGATTGATAAGGTTTCGTATGCTGACGATAATTTACCAACTATTATATTATTTCCAATTCTGATTGTTGCGAATGCGATTTGGGTGATTACAACCGGTTGTGCCGAGATTACATCGATTATATTATCAGCAGCAATCGGAGCTCTCTGTGGATTTGGGTGGTTTATGCTTATAAAAAAAACAGGTTACCACGATTTGGCATTATTTAACGGGATAAGTAATAAGGCAGTCTGTAGAAAACCATCTAAAACCAGGTTTAGATGCGTGAAAGGCGGGAAATAAATACACAGATAATTATACTATGTATTTATTCAAGGATCGAAATGAGCTTGGTTGCTAGAAAGCCAATATTTGATGGTATGCGTCAATCTTGCTCTGTACATATCATCGGCTATCATTCGTGGGCTCGCGTGTTTATCCATAAATGCCTGAATGAAATATGCAGTAATAGCCTGAGTATTGGCGATTGAATATTTGGAATCTAATTGTTCTCGTGGAAATTCGACCATCCCTTTGCGCCGACTAACCGAGTTATGGAATTCAAATAACATATTTATTAAATCCGATTTAGTCTGTATATTATTAAAATTAACATTACCTAAATAAATTTTAGCATGATTTGAGCAATCTGGACAAGGTAAATTAGTGCAAATTGTGTAAATATGTTTCAAAAATTCCGTGCGTAATAATATAAAACTATCTTTTTTTATTTTATACGATAGCGTGTGTAAAAAGAACCAAACTGGTTCTCCCCATTTCATTTTTTTATGAAGAATAGGTTTTGGTTGTATTTGTGGTTGTATTTGTGGTTGTATTTGTGGTTGTATTTGTGGTTGTATTTGTTGTCGGCTTTGTGATCTAGACATCATATTATAATTTATTTTGTTTGGTTGAATTGGCATAGGTTGTATTGTATTCATTGTTCTCCTACTGGTGAGACTAAATATCATTGTGATTAGTTATAATTATATTATATTATATTCTACGTTATATACATTTGAAGAAACTACGTAGTAATGTCACACCCGTCATTGTATTCTTTCCAATCATCAATAGTCTAAATCTTATGTATAAAAATAAAAAAATATAAAAATAATAGCTTTTACTATATTAAATGGATTCCAAAGACAAATTAATAAAATCAATACAGGAGTGGGTTAAATTAGACAATGAAATGCGAAAATTAAAAAATGAAATCAAGACTAGGAAAACTACACAGGACCATATTACGAGTGCTCTGATAACTACAATGAAAACCAATGAAATCGACGAATTCAATATTAACAATGGTAAACTGACATATTTGAATAAAACAGTGAAAAAACCAATTACGAAGAAATCGTTGCTTGATATATTATCTAAATTTTGCGAGGGTGACATAAACCAAGCGAACGAAATAAAAAATTTTATATTAGACAATAGGGAGGATGTAGTAATCGAGAAATTAGTTCGCAAAATTACGCCCGCAAAGATTCCAATGGTATGAATCCGTTCGATTTATTGTAATTTCCAATAATTCGCGGGTTCTCCTTCTGACCCAAAATGTCTTCCATGTTATACACGTTAGTGTGTTTATCTACATAATAAATAATACCATTTACGTCTTCTGCTAAAACTTCTATATTATGTTTATTCATATCTATTGGATTTGCTCCAGATGTAATTAGCCCATGCGGTGCCCCTTTAAAATGTGTACCACAAAATTCACACTGCTCTCTGCGTCTTCTGGTGCATTGTTCACCGTTAGCACGTTTCGCATTACACCGGTTCAAATCGGGAATTGAATTTTTTACGCGTTTACGTTTTACAAAATCGTCTCTTATAAAATTGAGACGTTCATATTCATACACATATTCAATTAAGTCATTCACCTTTGATTTTTCATCAAACCCCAATTCTGTAATTTTTTTGCGTAAATCATCTTTAAATTGAGTGACATACAGTTCGCTTTTTTTATTTAATCGTTTATCCATGTTGTTTTATATTATTGATTATTTCTATAATATAATTAATCAATTCAATTTTTCATGTTACGTCCATTCGATTGGTTTATTTTTGGTACCGCCATTATATTTGATAGCATATTTGTTTACCAACATCCATGTATTCAGACATTCGCCGTCTATATAAACGTCTGCCAATAACCTGCCGTATTTTTCAGTGCTAACATTTTTCAAACTCACCATTTTCCCGTGAATTCGCTCATTCAATGCGTCTCTTGCTTGTTTAGCCATTTCCTTCTCTTTATCCGTATGGCTTTTTATTTCGGGGCAATCTATTCCCGACAGTCTTACCGAAAATTTATAAACCGGTGAATTTGCGTATGGCAATTTCGCAGCGATTGTGATAGTGTCGCCATCATATACTTTTATTACTTTACCTTCAGTGACTGGAGGAACGAATGGTTTCGTATTTAACCAGTCCGCGTTCAATATATCGTTATCCCGTTTACGAAACAGTGAGCAAGAATATTGTCGAATAAAATCCATTTACTTTTATTTTGCTTTCACATAAAAAAATAGTTTACAAATTTCAATTTTACTAAACGTTCAGTTTGCCTAGAACATCTTACCAATGGTTTTATATAGTTTTTTCGCTTCGGAACAAGCGTAATGTAAATGTTGTTTAATTATATTGATATCAGTCGGTTGAACAAATGCTATACGCACAGTCCCAGTTGTATCATGTGGATGGAATTTCTTGAAACCGCAGAATGACAATGTTTTCTCAGTTTCGTAATATTTGTCATATAATATATATTCAATCACCTTACCAATTGTGTAGTCTTCGTCTTCTAGAATAATATCGTAGCAATTATCGATTGTAGTTTCACTTGTCAATATTGTGACAGTGCCCGAATCCAGTTTTAATAGCATCTCTTCGAATTTCCGCTCCAATACATCAGTTGCGTATCTAACAATGTCTTTGTTATCATATACACCAATCGTGCGAATTTTAAAATCAAAACTGTCTGGAATGAAAGTGCGCTGTGAATCCAAAATATAATAATTCTTCTTTTGGAATTCAATATCATTGGGAGGCACACCTTGCGATTCCAATGATTTCTGGCGGTCTTCCCATAGTTCGCTGACTTTAATTAGGTCGGGTGTATTTCCATATGCACATTTGGAAACGACATTGAATGAACTGTTCTCTTTTGCGTTGCTGATTGAAAACTCCGCGCTCAATTTCAATCGTTCACCTGGTATGGACTCGCTAATTTTAGGGCGTAACCTGGCAAAATCGATGTAGGACGCAATTTTGTTATTTGGTGGGAATATTTTAACGGTTTCGTCGCGTGTTAAGAAATTGCCCGATTCTTTGCTTTTGAGTTTGAAATGTTCAGTCGTCACATACATCATATTATCGGTATCATTGTTGACGTCAACCTCCAATGTATATTTGCCTGGTAGAATGTTGATGTCGTTCATTTTCATATGAATTGGAATACAGCTCAATCGCTGTTTGAGTATTTCGTTATGTAGGCGCCCAGTGTTAACGCTAATAGTGCACTGGTTGTCTTGATATGTTTCCGTCTTAATAACGACGCATGGTATTTCGGAGAGAATTATACGTCGGACCGCATTGACTAAACTTACATTCAATCCACCCAATGTAAATTTATAGATGTCACCTTCTTCGGATATGTTTGATATGATAGGATTCATTATAGCTGTATTTGAATATAAATTAAAGAGACATATTTATATCAATTTTTTATTTACACATTTGATTTTTTATTTTGTTTCGCGATAAATCGTCTCGTTTTACGCCATTTACTAATAAAATGGGAAAAATCTCATTTTTTCTTAAGAATTGCGTTCGATAAGTTTCCAAATGGACGCCGAAAGCGATACTGATGCGAATCGTCATCACAGACACCGCATGAGGCAGTCACAATTGACGCGTTCGAAGAAACTACGTAGTAATGGCACGCCTGCCATTTTATTCTTCCACAGTGATGTCCATTTACAGATTTGAATGGAACACAATTCATGTCATTCAATTCTTTATCGGTTTAGATGTTAAACCGATGAAGATTTCAAATGGGACGCCTTCAGCGTCCATTTGGAAACTTATCGGTCATAATCCTTAAGAAAAAAATGGGACTTCGTCCCATTTTAATTCTTCAAGGGTTTAAATGGTTTATAACAATCCACCACAATTGACATTGGTCTTCTTGGAGACTGAACTCGTTTGTCATTATCCGGTGTTCTAGAAATAAAACCTAACGAATAATCAACGTTCTTGATTATAGGTTTGTTTTCTAAATCATAATAATGTAAAAAATTAGTTTGATTGTCACTAAAACGAGTCGTTTGTAACAATTGCTTAACCGACGTATACGTGGGAAACCATACATGCCCTCCACCAATCACTTTTTTATTAACAAAATCATATGAACCGCCTCCGCCAGAATCAAATATAATAGTACCATTTTCATCTTTCAGCGAGCGATTATAAAGCACATCGCATTCATAACTGGGTAAAGACAATCGGAATAACCCACCTGGCTTCAATATTCTATAAATCTCATTTATAGAATCTGTCAACTTGTCATAATCAATATGCTCCATAACGTCTTCTGATTGAACTATATCTACTAGGTTGTCGTCTAAACCAAAAGGTCTTGTTACATCGTGCTTTATATGCAAATGGTTATCTTGAGACAGTGATACTCCGATAAATTTTTTACCCGTCGCAATTATACGTTGATACGGTAAATCACCAAGGTATAAATATATTGGGTTTTTCACATTGATGTCATAAAATTTCATGCTGGTATATTACTCATTTATATATGTATATAATTTTACAAACGCGTCCATTTGTTATTTGGGATGTCTTTCAGAAATGTCGCCCATTTTTTATGTTCAGGATGAGCCTTCACATATTTCGCTATATTGAATATACGTCCACATCCCGAACCGAATCTCCCATAAAATGACATCGTTCGAACCATGCTCGTATCGGTAACTTTCGCATCAGTCGACCCGTATGGTGTATATTTACACGTCTCGTCTATTTCGCAATGATTACATACATTTAGAGAACCAACGTTTGAATAATGGTCGCTCATTATACGTTTTGCTATAGGTATGTCTATTTTACCATAATATTCTTCGTTCAATAGATGATTCAATCGGATAGTTCTGGCTCCAACCGATGCGTTGGGATTATCGTGGTCAACATCATTTGTTTCCGTTTGTCTTAATTTTAGGTCGAATGCTGAATTTGCTCCATAATAAACGCCGTCTTGTGTCCGATTCACACTATATACATCTAATCCTAATTCCAATTGCATGATTTCATCGGTTCTCGTATCACCAAACAACCACGAGCATGCATAATCACCCGAATTGTGCTCAGTCATTGTTTTTATATAATCGTCTAGCGTATTTGCGTATTGCATTGCTTGCCGAATGCGGCAAAAATAGGGCGTGCCCGTTTTGAAATTTGGTTCTTTTTTGAATTGTGTGATGGTGGTTTCGCACCCAATAATACCATTTGCGCAAATGAACCAATCC
>Ga0209353_10001426_pt1 | contig 13568 bp, 19 predicted proteins | sample LauGreSpBDMM15SD_2_FD_187561 | JGI IMG/M metagenome (GOLD analysis project Ga0209353, IMG submission 187561) | Freshwater lake microbial communities from Lake Michigan, USA - Sp13.BD.MM15.SD (SPAdes) (version 2) | ecosystem: Environmental > Aquatic > Freshwater > Lake | place: Lake Michigan...
TACGTTCTTCTTGTTCAGCACCGTGTTTCTTTTTAATTTCTTTCCAGTCGTTGTCCAATTGTTCCGCCTGACGTTTTGCTTCTGCTGAGGGCCATTTAAACTTGCCCCTGCGCTTACCAGTTGTTGTAAGAGCAGGTCCACAAAGATGCATTGACATGTTAAAGGTAAAAAGTTATAATAGCTTTATTATAAGTAAAAGTAATCACTATGTCAACCTTTAAAAAAATCGGCGCAATCGTCGACAATACAAATACTTCCTATAGCATGTACTATGCAAACGAAGTAGCTAATACGCCTGCCCTTGCTTTTGTGTTCGAAGGATGGGCCGAATTACTTAAGAACAATATGGCATTTCCGCGAGTGCATTTTGGCAACAAAGATTCGGTAGTTTGGATCGAAAATGATGCAGGCGAAATTGTTGCACTTATATTGTATGCAATACGCAAAGATGAAGACGACTGTTGGATTCTGCTTACCTACACTGTTCCTTCATACCGAGGCAGGGGGATTAACCCCAAGCTGTTAGATATTGTCAAAGAAATTGCCAAGACCAAGTTTGAAATTAAAACAATATCCAGCAATATATTTGCTACCAACACCAGCGCACTCAAGGCCATTGAAAAGACGGGCCGAAAAATTATTGCGTACAGAACTAGACTAGACATCTAAGATTCCCATTGCCCTTTGCGGCATTATCCGTTATAATAAACTGCTTGTCAAATTTTGATAAGTATTGTTTTATTTGAAGTACAAATTATGATCCTAGATAACCAATATCCAGCTTTACTATTAAATGCTGACTTCCAACCAGTTCAGATGCACCCGTTAAGCACGATCTCCTGGCAAGATGCCATCAAGGCTGTATTTTCGGACCGTGTCACTGTGGTTGAAGAATATGATGTTGATGTTCACAGTGGGCATCAAGCATGGCGTTTGCCAAGTGTGGTTGCTCTTAAAGACTATGTGCGCCGTGACCAGACTCCTACATTTAGTAGATACAATGTTTATCTAAGAGATCAGTTTACTTGCCAGTATTGTGGTAGGGGGTTTGAAACACGCCATTTAACTTTTGACCACGTTATTCCACGTGCAGCTGGTGGTGTTAGTTCATGGACCAACGTTGTTGCTTCTTGCTCACCTTGTAACCACCGCAAGGGTTCAAAGTTGCCAGCGGAAGCAAAAATGTTCCCATTACACAAACCAACTGCGCCAAGTGCTTGGGACTTGTATGCTCGTGGTAAGAAATTGCCCCGTCATGGAAATCTCCACGAATCGTGGAGAGATTACTTGTATTGGGATAGTGAGCTAGAAGCTTAAATTTAGTACTGCCCGGGACCGTCTACCAAGGCGATTGGATTAACGTTCAATCGCCTTGATTCTTGCCATTTACTTTCTGGCATAATGTCAAGTATAAGATGCGTTCTAAATTCAGTGCCTCGGTTTGTTGCACTATGCATGACGCGATTATTTAATTCGTATAAGCTACCCAATTGCATGTGGTACTCATCATCTTTCCAGAGCTGGACGCATTGATCGTTGGTATAAATTGGAACATGTAATCTAACACAATTGTCATGGAACCACTGCGGATCTTTATGCCATCCTAGTGTTACACCCGGAAGTAGCGTAGCAACTTCGCCACGAATCCATTTATATCCTGCAAAACGTGGCAACGACATGATCCAATCTAACAGTGGCTTAGATGCTTTAAGTATTTCCAATTGTTCGTCTGTGTAATTCTTTGTTGGCTTGCTGATTGGAAATGGATACTCAACTAGCTTGCCATCCGACAGTACCTTTTCAAACCTGTCGTAGCTACCGTTGCCCCAATTTGCTTTTTTACAAGCTTCAATGATAGGGTCAACCAAGCCAGAGTCAATTGATTCAATTACCCTATAGTTTGATTCAAATAGCATATTACCAATCCAAAATTGTGGGAATAGTTCTTTGACTGCGAGGGATGTTTACTCTAACAGGCCAAGTTTTAGCGTATGGTTCGACTGCACTTTTTAAAATGTCGACTAGCATAATAATGCGTGGTTCTGCGCCTGTATGTTTTGTTCCGTGAAACACATTACAGTCATCAAAACCAAATAGTTCTCCGTCTACCCATTCGTGGCGTTCATTTTCAATGTCAAATACTGCACCGCTTGCTTGCTTTAAAACTAAATGAAAACGCAAATGGTCGTCAACCAAACCCCAATGGTGATTTAACTTGCTTCCGGATAATGCTATGTTAAAAGTAACTGCACCAAGCACATCAATATTACGCCAAATCCAATTTTGCATAAAAGGCATAGCACGTAACCTATCTTCGCGAAACTTGACCTTGTCGCCACCTGGCTGCTTCCAGTTTTCCCAGCCCATTGATTTGGCTTCGTGACGATCTACAAAATCCTCTTTAAGCAATACAGGCATTGCTTTGAAGTCTCCAACATAAAGTGGTTCTCCAGTTAAGTCAGTGAGATAGTTTGCTTTTGTTCCCATTTTTACGCCCTGGCTTGGCGGCGGGGCCAATGTTGCTTCTTTACGAACAACTGCGGTGAACTCGTCTCGAATTGTAGTCCAGTTTTCGGTCAGTGGATCCAATAGCTTGCATGGATTAAAATAAATGTAATTACTTTGTTCCATACAGTGCCTCTTTTAACGTCTCATCATGTTCAATGTTACAACGCCACATTAGTCGTTCATCTTCAGCTTTTAAATCTAACTGCGTACGACGATGCACAAATGGCCAGTTATCATAAAGAACCATATCATTGGGGCTCCATGTATGCGTGTACACACATTCTGGCACAGCAGCCATTGCTTCCATAAGTTCTTCAACAATGCCAGTGCCCATACTTTTACCATCAACTTTGGTATCAATGATCCACGAGTCAGTTGTGCCATGGAAATTGCATCTAGGGCTCCAACGTCCTGTAATAGGTTGTTGTTTCATTGATGGCCATTCAATAACGTCCTTGCCGAGATGGTGCCAATTTTGTTGCACAACAGTTCTTGCTTCCCAACGTGCTCTAAGTTTTGGGTGTACTTGTGGATAAGCCTTTTCCATGTCCAACCAAACAGTTAAACCAGCCGCTGGATTTGGCACAGTCTTCATGTATATAATGCGATGGGGGAATTGAATACCGCCATCTACTCGGTTTGCAATATCGGCGTGCCACGGCATTTCTTTATCAGCTAGCCTGCGACTAATTTTATTACTCATTGCAGTGATAAACTTTGGATCTTCTGGTGCAGCCGGGTCTATGACCAACTCCCACTTTTCAGTACTGTCGTGGTAGTTTTTTGCAGTCCATGGTTCTCCCCATAGCTTACAAAATTTCCAATAAGTTAGCTTGTCCCATTCTGGAGCATGTAATACAATCATCTTGCGTTTATATAACAGCGTTCGCAGTGCCGTTGGGCTTTGCTCAAATATGTCGCTCATATCTGTAATCTCAGTCCCCCAGTCTGGGTAAATGTTTTTTATTTGCATAAATGTATTTAAGAGAATTTACTTGCTTAGTTTATCAACCATGAGCTTTTCTGCGGTTTCTTTAATCTCTAACTCACGTGCTTGGGCCAACAAAGGAAGTACTGATTCTACCAGGTTAACGACCATTTCCTTGCCTGGACCTTCTAACTGCGAGTAAGAATAGTTTGTGCCGCTAATATATGCATACTTCCTATGGGTAATAAGTTCTTTTAGAGTACCTATTATAATCATAGCCGCTTGTTCATTTAAATCTGTCATTTGTTTTTTCCTTACTGAAGTAACCACTCAGCAACAGATTCGTCGGTAGCTGTTTTTAATCGTGTCCATGATGGATTGCATATTTGTCCTTCTTTTATTTTGGCACGGCCGACAATTACAACAATACCCCATTCTTGGCGTTCCCAGCGTGGCAAGTATTGTTCAACTGCTTTGCTGGGGTTTTTATATTCTTCACTGAGTATTTCACGTCGGAGTTTATGTCCGTTCCAAACATCGTGATAGTACGTTGCATCAGGTGGCGCCACAATTCCTGCAGGAATACGATCTGCTTCGTACCAATGTCGGTAACCATTTTCAATCCACTCCACCATGCTTTGTGGTTCCCACATTAAGCGATTATAGTGATCGCGCAGGTGCTTACCATGCCACTCGTCAGGGCTGGCATTGCTGATTGCGGCAACGGAGGTATTGTCTCCTCCAATGACGCCGATTGGCACATCATTGGCATTGGCCACTCTAATTTTATCTCCGTCATAAAGTGCAACTGTTAGGCCGGTACGATCTTCATTATTAGAGTTACCATCTGCCCACTCAAACATTTCTGCAAAGCCTGTTGCTGTACTCATGTTAATTTTGCTCCAATTTGTTCTAGTACTTTTCTATAAAAAGGTTCACCTGCGGCCACTTGTTCTTTCCAAGTTGTGCCTGCACCTGCGTCTGCTGGATCACTGATGTATTTCCATACTTCAATATCAATGCCCAAACGGTTAGCAACCTTGGCCACACTGTATGCTTCCATGTCAACTACATCACATTCAACTCTGATCTTGTCAGGCTCAGTGATAAAGATGTCACCTGATGCACAAGTTTTGCCTACGCCAGGCATGATAATCATGCTCTCGGGATCATTGAAATGTATGCCTGGCTTCATACCAAGTGCCATCAAGTTTACATCATGTTGCCATACAGTATTGATACGATGGATGCCGTGACCTAACCTAATGCCGCCTGCTGTGCCCATGTTAATAATACGTCTTGGATGATACAGATTGCACAATACTGTGGTGTTGATTGCAGAGTTTACCTTGCCTACCCCAATGCAATGAACATTGGAATATTCTTTAAAAAGACCTGGTGCTTCGTCTTCTAGAGCAAATACAATTAGATCATTCATTTAATAGCCCATGTACTGCAACACCTTGCTCGGTTAGTAGTGTTTCACCACCCAGGAAGGATAGATTAATTAATACAGCAACTGTCATTGACGAATATGCAATACCCAAGTTGTTATGCAATAATTTACAAATTGCATCGGCTGTTCCACCTGTTGCTAGTACATCATCAACAATAATAACAGGCCTATTGCCTACTTTTATATTTTGTTGAATTTCCAGTGTGTCTGTTCCATATTCCAATTCGTAACTTTGGCTCCATACATCTCCGGGTAGCTTTCCGGGTTTGCGAACAACATTCATTGGCAAGTGTGATTTGATCGATAATGCTGAACCAAATATGAAGCCACGTGCATCAGGTGCAAATATTTCCGTTGCCACTGATTGTGTTGCCACCAAAGAAAACCAGTCTATGGCATGTGCAAATGCCATAGGTTGTCGGGTTAGTTCTACTGTATTTTTGTATGAAATACCAGGCTTGGGCCAATCTTTATAAACAGGTATTGCATTTTTTACGCTGGATATAATATGAGATGGAATGTACATATATGTAATTATACAATCGCATAATGCTATGTATAATCAAAAGAAACCCGCCGAAGCGGGTATCTTAAATTGCAATCTTAACTCTAGTTAGTCTAGTCTCAGGAGTGCTTTCGCGATCCATACCATGTGCCTTTACCACTCCAACAATAGGAAACTGTTCAGGGGCATCGGGCCACATGTCGATCATCTTGCTAGAAGACCAGAAATATAAGTTGGCACCGTCAGTTGCACGTACCACACTACCTGGAAATGCTTTTCCTTCATATTTGTTGAGTACCGTGACCAGCAACCTAACATGTTGACCTATGCTACCTTGATGTGTGCTAGTGCCAGAAATGCGGGTCATAACTTCTTGTTTATGTTCCTTGACAATCTCTCTGTGGTATCTTGCTGCCATGCAAGCCAAATACGCCATGCCTAAATTGGCATCAATTTCTTCTGCCACTAACATATTCATAATTTTCTGATCAAAGTCTCCCATACTACCATTGAGTGCATTAAATGCAAGTCCTTGGAAGTGAACAGCCATTCGCTCGCCAAATTCTCTATCTGCTGGCAATATGTTAACCAGTCCCAATGTGATCTGATCTCTAATAATTTCTCGATTTGGACGAAGTGAAATATTGCCAGTCTCTGGATCAACTTCGGGTAGTTTAATGTACTTCCCATCATTGATACGATCGGCCATTGCTACCAATGCCCACGCATCTGCAATGGGAATTTTTGACTTTTTTGCAAAAGTCTTTTTTTGTTCTGCATCCATATTACACCTTAGCGTTATGATACTTTTTTAGTATACTCTACATTAACTGATTCAGAGTAGTAGCCGTTAGACTCACCCAACCAACGAATGTCCACATACCCTTTGAAGGTAGCAAACTTGTAGAAAGTCCATGTGTAAGACTCTGATGCTACAAAATCCGAATCAGCCGGAGTGTCCCCAGATGATTCCTCTGCTGTTAAAATTGGTGTGTTCACCAAGTCTTGTAAATCTCCCACAATGCTTTCGATATATACCGATTCGCAACAATCTTGGTGATGCGAAAATACATAACGCTCATTTGCATTTTCAAATACTAATTCTCCGTCATCAGCAGAAACAATTGGGAATATTGTTCCCACCATGTTCTTTAATGCTTGCTCTGTTGTCAAATACTTCATTTTAATTCCTTACCATAATATTGGTTCTATTGTTTTTTCCCCGGACAGTACCAACATCATTTCTTGTTCTTTGGTGTATACCAGCCCGTGCTTTTCTAAAATAGGTCGGCGACCATCCCAGGTTATATCACACCATGCATCTACTTTGGCATAACTGCCATATGCTTTTGGGGGCAATGTTTCAGAAATCCATCCGGCCAATGCCTTGAATGCCTCGACTGTATTGGCCGGATGGCTACTGCGAATCGCGTTAATAAAATCATTGGCTAACACAGCAGTAAAACAACTGCCAGGCTGGTATCCATACACCAAATAGTTAAACATGGGCTCGGCAAAGTCCTTAGGCACTTCCCAGACCTTAAAGGTTTCTAGCAAACGGTTTCGGCTGTGTTCTGTTAATTTCATGTTATCATTATAGCGTAGTTTACCAAAACGGGCAACCAATAACCCTACTCTGTGTAGGGTTATGGATACTAATTAAACAAATTCCACTAAGTCTGTACGCATAGTTTTTTTAGCTTGTGCAATGATACGCTCTTTGTCTGCTTGCAGAGTCTCATAGTTAACGTCGCCGCTAACATAAGCACATTTTGCTTGGGTGGGAAATACGTGTACAATAGTGCCATCGTCTTTAACTTTAATATGCACATTAAACGCAAACACAATTTTATATGTCTCTTTATCTTTGTAATAAACAACTTTAGCTTTGGCAATATTTGCAGTATATACTTGAGACATGAGAATACTCCTTGTTGTGATGTGTTATTATAACGTACTTTGGGCCTGTTGTCAACCGTTTTGTTGTTGTATTTTTACAACATTGTAGCATATAAATATCGTATGACACATCTGATAGAAATTAAAAAGCCAGTGGATACACTTAACATCTATTGGACAATCACAGACTTCTGTAATTTTAAATGCTCCTATTGCCCTTCAAAATTGCATTCGGGATTATTTGCTAGAAAAATTAAACCAGGGGCTCCAACAGACGCAGAAATTGAAACGTTCATCGATCGTGTATTGAACGTACATTTAATGGGTAGATTTTTAAATATGACACTGTCAGGTGGTGAGCCAACCCTGCACCCCATGTTTAAAACTATCATTGAACGCATGGGACCACATGGATCAATTGAAGTAGTTACCAATGGTTCGCGATCAGTGGAGTGGTGGCAGGATATGAAAGTGCTGCCAAACAAAGTAACAATTTCACTGCACCCAGAATTTAGTAATCTGGAAAAGATCAATGAACTTGGACTATTCTTAAAGGACTATGGAGTTGACTTATCATTCAATTTAATGTGCGATCCAAAGAACTGGGATTGGGTAACAAATGTAAAGCAACTGCTTGACGAAAAATTGCACGGCCATATTAATGCAAAAATTTTATCAGACCATTCGGGTACAATTACAGATGGCACACCATACGAGTATCACCAACAACAGCTTGATTTTATCAACAATCAACAATCAACAGTCGCCACTAATAGCGATCCTAGAAAACATACATTTGCAATTTACAGTGACGGTACCCAGACTGGATTAAATGCATTTAAACTTGTTGCTAACAAACAGAATTCGTTTAAAGGATGGGCCTGCTCAGCAGGCCATGCAGGTTTAAAGATTGGATTTAACGGGCAGGTTACTGCTGGGATATGTGAAGTTGCAAGGCTTGGTCGGTTAGACAAATTCAACTTGGCGGACAAGGAAATTGTATGTACAAAGATATGGTGTAAATGTCCCGGAGATCTTAATCTTAGTAAGAGATTACTTGACACAGGTATTGTTAATCCCGAACTTGCACACAGTTATAGTAGTACATAAATATCTATATGAGCAATCACTTTAACACACAAATTGGATTTCAATTCCAAAGTCCACAGGTCCAGATAGAATCAAGAAGAACTTCGATTCTCAAAATTAACACTGAACGATGAGATTGTCAGTGAACTAGATAAGAAATTTCCAATACAATGATAGGTCCAAAAGAACTTGCCCCATTAACAGAAGATCAACTGTTAGGGCTAATAGAATGCTTTACAAATAATTCACAGATGCAAAGCTACCCCGGTCGTGCATTTGCAATAGACTTAGATCCTGCCATGGAAATTGTTAAACCCATCATTGATAAAGAACTAGGTGAAGGTACATGGGAAAGGGATGGCGGTAATTTCTTTCTTACTAATACAGGTTATCGTGTACATGCTGACACAGGTAAACAAGGACCAGAAAAAGTATGGCAAACGTTTGTATTTCCATTGGCAATGACCTTTAAAGAAGGTATTACTCCACAGCTTGACAAGAACAAATTCATTGTGCTCAATCAAACCTGGGCAGGAGATGCGGCATTTTTCTTGCGTGGAAGTCCAGATGAACCAAACGAATACAATATTGTTGTCAAGGACTACTCGACCATTGGTAATCTCGAAGAAGGTATAATGGACGGTTGGTTATTAGACAACTGCCCACATTTGAATCCCAGCAACTTTTATGGGCTTACAGTAGACAAAATGTTTACGTGGACTCTGGGCACACCAATTACATTCCCACGCAACAGACTACATGTCAACACACCATTCCCAAGGCATGGAATTGCCACCAAGCTTGGCTTGAGTGTATTTGTATCGAGAAAATAATGTCTAAAATAAGCGTTACATAGAGCCGGGGTCTTGAAATCCCATTTCATCCAACGCCCATTTACGCTCAACACAATTATAACATGCACCACATCGACCTTTAGTTTGGTGTGTACAGCTATGAGTAATTGCCGCAAGTGGCCATACATCAAATATGTCAAACAATGCTATTGTATGTCGTTTGTCTAGCAATGCAAAAGGGCAGGTTGTTGTTATTACTCCGGCATTATTTCTAAAGTGTATATATGGAGGCCTGGCTGGATATTCCCCTGGCATAGGCACAGGCGGGTGTGCCTGACTTCCGTAGAAGATGTGCTGTATGGCATGATTGTCTCTGGCATCACGTTCGCCTGAGTACGTTTGCTGACTGTGATGTAATGTTGCATCACCTACCATAATTGGAGTAGGTAAATTAGTCTTTAAAAGATCGTTAACAAAGTCAACTATGGGACTTACATAATCCCATGCCCCGTCACCACGTGGTACAGTCAATGGGATTAGTTCATGCTCACTGTTAGACATCTTTCTTTCCAATGCCAACAAGTAAAGTAATATTGCGCTGTCTGCACCACCTGACAACATTACACCAATGCGTTTATGTTGCTCTGGTAATTCAATTACAATCTGTTGCTTGTCGTCCTTGGGACCTGCTAGTACAATCATTTAGTGCCTGTGCTGTAAATTTTTCAATACCTTGTCAACATTTTCCAAGGTCATTGGTACATTGACAATTAAATGCATAGAGTTATCCACCCAACTAATTGTTCTATGAGTCATGCGAGTGTTAACATAGTACACGCGGCCAACTTCAATATTCATTTTGCGATCGTCCATCCACCAATCGTATTCAAGTGGGGCAACATTGCTTAAGAAGGCCACTAAACGGAATGTTGGCCTTGGCATCCCGGGGTGATCTCGATGCGGAACAAAGTACCCGCCAATGTCACTTCTAACAATGAATGTACGTCCCAGAGGCGCCCACTCATCTAAAAACCCTTTTAAACTGTGCTGACTATGATTATTTGTCCTGTTGCAATCATTGTATAATGAAGTTGGAACTGAGAATTCTTCTTCACTGACATTTCTGCCCATCTTAATAGTAGCTTCGGGAATACTTGGAGGTGCTGTATGATCCCAGCCTGGAATAGTTGTAAGCGACATACTCTTACGGTTGTTTGGACGATCAGTTCTAGGAAGATAATCAACCCAATCGTTACTATACTTTTCGTCAATAACCGATTCAACACCGTAATGATCTAGTTTGTAATCTAGTGGTTCAAAATTACCAATGCTGTTCAATGCAGTTTCTGCGGCGATAAGGCCTGGACGGCTCTGCAATGCACTAACATTAAAACCGGCCCTGCTTCCACTGACTCCAATGCCCGGTACTGCATTTGGATTAGTCAAATTAAATAAGTTTGTCATGCAAATAGTTATCCGCTATAGTCAACTGCGTAGATTCTAAATGTGTTTAATGGGCCAGATTTTGTCATAGTACGGACACATATAAGAAACTAGTTTACTATAAATACTATTGTCGGGAGGATTCTATGACACGTCAGGCTTTTAACTGGTCCGCATTGGATCGCGATATATTGTACTCGATGCTTTACAGTCTCAAACCCGAGATTGTGGGCAAACGCTTACCTATAAGTGAAATTACTCGTCAGTTAAGTAAGCATATTAAAGCACACCTTCCAGTTAAAGTAGTCAGTAATAGACAGAAGCCCGTTAAACCAGGTGAAATTTGGATAGGCGGCGCCTATTATAGTGACGATGATAAGCAGGGAAAGAAACGCTTTATTGAAGTTGAATTAGCGTTTCCAACCAGTGCTGATACTATGAAGACTAGTCTGTATCGTTGGGAACGCATTTGCAGACTTTTTGCAGATACTGTATTACACGAAATTATACATACACGTCAATATCGTGCTAGAAATTTTAAAGATCTCCCTGGATATGAAAGCACTGCCTATTATGCCAAAGATCGTGCCTGGCAAGAGTACTATGGCCATAGAGACGAAATGGGCGCCCACTCATTTAACCTTGCGCAGGACATGATTGGTAAGTTTGGCTTTGATCCAAAAGCCATACGAGAATATTTAGATTCAACAGTTCCAAAACGAGTTTGCCCCAACGGTTGGGGGCGATTTATGAAATCTTTTGATTACGATCATGCCCATCCAAAAGTACGTCAAATGAAGCATAAAATTATGACTCAATTAGAAAATGCTTACAATGGCAAGCCATTTAAAACATCAAATTATTTGACTTATTGAATAAGCCTATATTAATTGTAAGCCAGCTTAACACTCAATGAAATTAATGCCTTCGATAATATCTCCATCAAACAACATGTCCATTGGGTGCTTTTTACCTGCAAACTCGTTTGAAGTCCATGAGCCGTTTTTCTCATCAAAATCCCACCAGCAACTAAAGCCTAGCATAAGATGAATACGCGGTGGCGCTGTTCTTGTTAATGCATATGCACGGTGGCTTGTGTTGGTATCCCAACTGTACCCATATCCTGCTTCTAAATGTCTCGGCTCAGCCCCTGCTTGCTCAAGTACATAATCTGGATGTGTAATGATTGGAATATTGATACGTAGGTTACATGTCATGGCTTCGTCTTTGTGCCATGTTACACCTGCATACTTGTCATCACCTACTGGCCCTTCATGTTCAGAATAAATGATACGAATAGCAGTTCTAACCATGGTACGCTTAAAACTGTTTAAGAAAGTACCCAATGATTTATATTGGCTTGCGGGTGTTCTATAAACAAACCCCATGGTATCATAGTGACTATCCTTTTTATTCAACGGCATTGAACCAACACTATGGCTTGAATACGGGTTTAATACACCTGTTGTGCCAGGCTTATGATTGCCTTGTACTTGCTCATGTACATTTGCAGTATCGCCATCTAGGTGGTTAGGATTGTAGGTTAACCCAAGGCCACCATAACTTAGATCTTTTTTAATCCTTTTAGAATCTGGTAGTCTATAGTTCCACTCACCAAACTCTGCAAGAGCGTCTACTGTGTCTGTTGCCAGTTGCTGAAAATCAACAGACTTGGGAAGTTCAAATTTAATTAAGGGTGCATACAGTCTGTTCGGCGGTACAATGCAAACAGGCTTTGAGATGTTATAAGGAGCAATTAAGTCAAGGTATCTAGCAGTTAACATTGAGATTGGAATAGAGTCCAGGTGTTTAACAACAAACCTCTCTTGACTGTTATTAAACTGCGCCAACTTCCTAACGCTGTGCTCATCTATTTCAACTTTCTTTAAAACTTCGGCTTGTTCTCGTTCCATGCGTTGAAAGTTAGCAATATCCTGCTGCCATTTTTCTTCTGCAAGCTGACGTTCTCGTTGTTCTTCCAACTGCTTTGACATTGCTAGTACTGCGGTGGCGGCCTTGCGAGCACGTTCGGAAACTTCCAATGGCCGATTTGCTTTATCAAACATGTTCATTTTGCAATCCAATCTTTATATTTTTCATAACTTGGCTCCAATGCTTTTAGCCATTCGGTAATCTTTGGTCTACCTTTGATGGCCATGATAATCTTTGGCTTGGCCAGATCAGCGCCATGCATAAATGCCCCATTGTTAAACACAAATGTATTTGTGTCTGGCGGTAGGTCAACATAAGTTCTATTTTTCATAGGAACTCGTTCTGCGCTGACGCCATAGGCCGCGCCTGTTCTTACTGTGATAGGTTTAGGATCATAGTCTGCTGTACGTTCCGGCCATGGACTGATCCAGAATGTAGGACCATCGTTGGAGTCCCAGATCATAATACGTAAGCTATCTGGCCAAGGATAGATAACTGCGTCTGGGTCTATGTGCGGAGTTACTTCGTTGATGTTTGACCACAGCACAACCTTTTCAATACTGTGGAAAGGCAAGCAGTCAAAAATCTGCTGGAACATTTTAGGAAAGTGCCCAGTCCAGTCATCTATTACTGTATTCTTATAGTTAAATTTAGTGTGGTCTACTTCAGGATGAAGGAAGCAACATAAGCCTTTCCAAAACTGCGTTTCAGTCTGACCACGTGTAATGTCGGCTTGCTTTTCATTCCATAGCTTCCAAAACAAATCCCAGTCGTCGGGTTCAATTTTAGGGATATCAAGTGGTACCCAAGAAATTGGTGTCCACTTCTCATCTACTAGAGCAATCTCGGGCCAGGCAGCTGGGCTGATGCGACTTAAGAAATCAACGTTGGTGTTGGGCATATGCATAACGCGAGCGCCAAGTCTAACCCATTCGTTAAACGGGCTTCTTCCATTCAGTAACTGCATTGCAGAGTGTATATCAAGTACTACCCATTCACCGGGGTTAAGTTCTG
>Ga0209353_10001428_pt1 | contig 13560 bp, 12 predicted proteins | sample LauGreSpBDMM15SD_2_FD_187561 | JGI IMG/M metagenome (GOLD analysis project Ga0209353, IMG submission 187561) | Freshwater lake microbial communities from Lake Michigan, USA - Sp13.BD.MM15.SD (SPAdes) (version 2) | ecosystem: Environmental > Aquatic > Freshwater > Lake | place: Lake Michigan...
CTGGCAATAAAAGTAAGACAATGAATTTGACTTTACGTTATCCATTGCTTGCCGTACTAACTCCATCTAATAACGTGTATGTCTCTAGCAAGTACTCGGATGAGGAAGTTACTGCTTTGAATAAAAGACTTAACGTAACCGTGCAACAAGCAGAGGTGCAAAATTTCTATAAAGAAGTTGCTCCATATCACTTGCAAGTTAATGGCACCGTAGCAGACATAGTTAAATCTACTAAAACCTTACAGAAGAATATACATCATGTTTTTAATTAACTTTTTTAAAAATCTCGTGCGAGAGTACAAGTATCGTAAACGCTTAAAAGAAATGCGTAAAAAAGATCCTTTCATCTACAAATGAATTACATAGGTATTAGCTCTGGATTCCATGATGCTGCACTGAGTATAGTGAATAGCTATGGAGAAATTGTATTCGCTGGACACAGCGAACGGTATAGTAACTTTAAACACGATTCACATCTATGCTTACCATTGATCACTGATGCTAAATCATATATGGATGAGGATGATTACGAAGTTCATTACTATGAGAGACCCTGGCTTAAGTATCTACGTCAGTTGCGCTCAGGAGAAGATACTCGACTACGTAACCTGTTTGCCAAGAATGTCATTGGTGCAAGCACCGTTAAACATCATTTAGGTAACAAGACTGTACATACTCACAACCATCATCTGAGTCACGCATCGGCCGGGTTTCAGACTAGTCCCTTTGATGATGCAACTGTCGTCATCATCGATGCTATAGGAGAGTTTGATACTATCAGCATTTGGGATGCATCATACGATGAGGATACTGGACGCGCCAAGTATAAGAAATTATGGGGACAGACTTACCCTGACAGCATCGGCTTGTTCTACTCTGCAATGACGGCTAGAGTAGGATTACGCCCGCTAGATGAAGAATACATATTGATGGGAATGGCAGCATATGGCCAGTCGCGGCACTCAGGTGAAATCTATGATACACTAGTAGCATCAGCTAGAGAGTTACGGTTCGACACTAATTTACATATAGGTGTTCCTACGAAGTTCTTAGAAGGTGCAGACAATATGGACATTGCCGCCAGCACCCAAATTGTAACAGAGCATTTAATACAGCATGTAATCAGCAAAGCACGTATGTTGGGTAGGAGCAAAAATCTTGTATATGGCGGCGGTGTAGCATTAAATTGTTTAGCTAATAGATTGTTAGGCAACTACTATGATGATATATGGATTATGCCTAACCCGGGCGATGCAGGTTCTAGTCTTGGGGCAGCAGCATTAGGGTATGGATGCAAACTACAATGGACTGATGCTTATCTAGGGCATGATATCAAGGGTGAATATCCTGTTAACTCTTTACTTGACCATCTACTTAGAGATAAGATAGTGGGAGTAGCAAGTGGTAGAGCAGAGTTTGGTCCAAGAGCATTAGGTAATAGAAGTTTGTTAGCAGACCCTAGGGGACTAGAGATTAAGGATAAAGTAAATGAAATTAAACAACGACAAAAATTCAGACCCTTTGCTCCAGTCATTCTGGAAGAATATGCTGATAACTATTTTGATATGCCCGCCGGTTTCAATAGTAGTAGGTATATGCAGTGCATCAGTGATTGTAGGACTCCTGACTTATTTCCTGCTATCGTTCACGCTGATGGCTCTAGTCGCGTCCAGACTGTTCCAAAAGATGGTTCGGGAATTAGAGAACTCCTTGAAAAGTGGTTCGTCTTAACTGGTTGTCCTATGCTACTCAATACTAGTTTGAATGTTAGAGGCGAGCCAATGGTCAATGACCGCAGTGACGCAGACAGATTTGAACAATTATACGGTATCAAGGTACTGTCATAAGTACTTGCATGTTAAAAGATGTATTTTACTTTGGTAGCAAACCACATGCCCACGCTAGAGAACAACATGCAACTGACTTAGCCCACGCCAGACAGTTAGCAACGACTGAGCATTTTTGGGTAATCACCGAGAATGGTGACTATAAGAATTTTGATTGGGAATGGGACTTTGAGTTCTTGCCCGATGAAGATGTATGGGCAAGCGAGTTCAATAATGTTTGGCCTAGTGAAGTTAACAAAGATAGTGGTACTTGGTTGTGCACCTCAATTGAAGTAGACACCTTCATATATAGGAATGATGTTGGTCTAGTACCATCAAAGAATCAATGGAAGTTCTTGTCTCTTATCGATACGACTAGCATTGACTTAACATGGAGACCTGATCCTCATAGCCCTCCCTATATATACACTTGGGGTAATAAATATGTCCCTGCCGAAGTAGAGCCTACCCTAGAGTATCATGTAGCTAATGCAACAGAGAGAAAGTACATGGGGAACGTGAATGTGTTGCCCGAATGGGATAAGTGGACTGAATATGTCAAAGTGGATAAAAACAAATTTGACTTTAGCTGGCGACCTGACCCGACTAGCCCGCCCTACATCTATGTATGGGGCAACAAATATGATGCCGCAGAGATCAAGCCCACAGTAGAGTACAAAGTGTCCAATGCAACTGAAAAGAAGTACATGGGCATAGTAGACTTAGAGCCTGAATGGGAAAGATGGAGCGAGATAATTCCTGTTGACAAGAATACATTTGACATGAGTTGGAGACCTGATCCTAATTTATACGAGCCTCCCTACATATATGTATGGGGAAATAAATTTCACTCAGCAGAACAGAAAACAACGATTGAGTATATTGTACCGGGTGCAACTGAAAGAAAATACATGGGTATTGCTGACTTGGCACCTGAATGGGAAAGATGGAGCGAGATAATTCCTGTTAACAAGAATAGTTTCGACTTTAGATGGAGACCTGATCCCAACTTGCATGAGCCGCCTCTCATATATGTGTTTGGTAATAAATGGAATGATAGCAAGACCGAACCTACGATTGAGTATACAGTGCCGGGTGCCACTGTCAAAAAGTACATGGACTATCCTGTCGCAATTCCTAGTAGTGATATGTCATTGTGGATAGTAAACAATAAAGAAGATTTAGAAACATTTGACTTTAGCTGGAGACCTAATCCACACAGCAGGCCGCAAATATATCAATGGGTAAACAACGGCCCCAGATACACGCAACCAGATGCAACTGAAGTTGTATTGATGGAGTATGAAGACACCAATCGTGCTGGACTCGTCAATCGCTATACTATCACTACTACATTAGAAGACCTTATTGCCGCACATGCTGACGAAGTATTTTGGGCATTAAATCCAGACTTGACTTATGACAAATTTGACTTTAGTTGGAGACCAACGAATGAGAACTTCCGCCACATCAACACGTTCGGTAATGAATACAGTAAGAACACACAAACTTACTATATTAACGGACCTATGTATAAATTGGGGTATCGTGAATTGAACTATGTAACGGATCAAGCAGTAGCTATTGAAACTAACTTAAGCATGTTCTATATTGACAGGGGCACCGGGCCCGATAGATATGAAGCTCTACAATTACGTTACCCTCAATTACAAAAGACTCGCTACCTCAACAGCTGGGTAGAAACCATTCAACGCTGCTGCAATAGAAGCGAGTCTAAACTATTCTGGGTAATGAATAGTGAACTAGACTACAGTGGATTTATGTTTGACTTCTATCCTAGCCCATGGCAGATGGATATGGTTCATGTGTTTGGTACACAATGGAGTCATTGGGGTAATACGTATCTAGTGAACAAAGAAACATTTGAAGAATCTACTAAGTATGTAAAAGTCATTGAGCATTTGAACATACTGAACTTTGTTAAGACCAAGAGAGCAAGGGCAGTTGAGGTGTTATACGATATCGTCTATATCGATCATGGTAACTTGTCGGATAAAGACTTCAATGATATTGAGTGTGAAGGTAGATTGATTGTCAAGTATGACACCAGCTATTTGAACACCTTCAAAACAATGTTAGAATCATTGCCGGACAAGAAAGAACATTATATTTGGGTAGTAAGTACTATTTGCGAATATTTTAATTTTGATTTCACTTATATATGCGATCCTTATGCTAAAGAACAGTTGCATGTATTCCCTAGTAACTTGCAGAAGTTTGGAGACACCTTTTTAATCAACGTTAACAAGTTGCGCACTCAGATAGATAGTATGGAAACTATCGAAGATTATGAAAAAGTCAACTTCAACCAACACCAACGTGCAAAACGATTACCTGCACCAGTGATACATGTTAGTAGCGATACTCACTGTGACAGGATTGATGTTGAATATACCTTCCCATATATGGTGTTTCAAACGGAAGATATTCCGGTAGTAGATATCGAACCCATGAACATATGGGAACCAAAATCAAAGACAATCACCGTGTTGTCACATGGTGCAAGTTCTGTTATTGTTCCACGAGAAGCTAAAGACTATGTGAAAAAAGAACTGTATGACTATCCTTACATCAAGCGAGTAGATAAGCTAGTCTATAGTAAACCACTTGATATCGTATTCTTTAGCAATGGGGAAGCGAATGCGGATGAAAATTACGAGCATCTGTTGTTTATGACCGGTGACTTAGCAAACAGAGTCATCAGAGTAGCCGGGGTGAATGGCCGAGTAGCAAGCCAACATGCAGCAGCTAATGCAAGCAACACACCTTGGTACTTCTTAGTCAATGCTAAACTCAAAGTCAACAGTAAGTTTGATTTTGATTGGCAACCCGACAGACTACAGATTCCTAAGCACTATATCTTCACAGCTACAAATCCTGTCAATCACTTAGAATACGGTCATCAAGCTATCGTTGCTAACAATAAGAACATTACACTTAACACAGTAGCTAAGGGCTTAGACTTTACTATGGATGGTGAGCACGAAGTTGTAAAAGTAAACAGCGGTATAGGTATGTACAATACCAGTGCATGGGATACTTGGCGCACCGCGTTCCGCGAAACACTAAAGCTGAAAGCATACACTGACAAGAACACTGACCTAGAAGCTAAGTTCAGACTAAGTTCATGGTTGAATTTGGGTGACGGTGATTTTGGTTCTGTTAGCATGGATGCTGCATTAGATGCATGTCGCTACTACGAATCAGTAAACGGGGAACTAGAGCAACTACGACTAAGCTATGACTGGGCTTGGTTGCGCAGCCACTACGAAAGACTATACCCAAAATAATTGTGTAGAGCTAAATACTCTGTTACAATTGTAAGTTATTGCTGTATGAAGTAGAAAGAAAAGGATTCAAGACGCGGGGGCAGTGCCCGCCAGGTCCACCATAAAACATATTTGGCGTTTGTACTAGGGATAGTTTAACTTTGGGGTCCGCCCCGGAGGAACTGAAAGTATGTTTTATAATGGGCCTGACACAGGATCGATTGGGTCAAGAGTAATGAAATGGACAGCTCGGCAATGTAGAAGCCGTTAGGATTGGGGTAACTTTAGTCGCTATGCTCATAGTATAGAAAGACGGAGCCTGGTCGTAGACACAAAAAACTTTAAATGCAAACGCATCTAACGATGAGGTTTACGCTCTAGCAGCGTGATCTCCGAGGTAGTTATACCTTGTCACCAAAAATAGCATAGAAAGGTTCTTCGGAACCTTTCTTCCTATAAATAATTGCATGACTATTGATAGAGCATCACTTAAATATGAAAACCGTTTGGGCTACTATGTTCTAAACAATAAATCATACAATAACAGATTCAACGTGATGATGGATTCACAAACATCAGGTAACCCTTATTCATGGTATTTCAATGAAGATACTTTTGGTGCAATCGATTGGACTATCCCTATCGAAACTCCTCTGAATGAGCTATACAAACTTAGAGCACAGCAGCTTAGAAACACCTATGATTATTTGATACTGCACTTTAGCGGAGGTATAGATAGTACTACTATGCTACATAGTTTTATTGACAATGGAATTTTTGTTGATGAAATCATAATGCAGCTTCCCGCTAACTTCAAGGGAAATTCACTATCTGATAAAACGGAGAAGAATCATTGGTCCGAAATTGAGTATCAAGCCATACCTCACTTGAAGAAGTATAAGCACTTAATCGACCCCAACACTAAAATACGATTTCAGGATATTTCATCTGCTATCTATGATTTTTTGGATCAAGATAATTGGTCTGAGATTATTACTCCTTGCACTAATTATAACCCAACCGGGCTTGCAAGAATGTCAGTTCAAGCACATGATAGACATGTACTAGAGTTGCTGATGGCAGGTAAAAATGTAGGGAGACTTTATGGTATAGACAAGCCAAAGGTTAAGTATCATAATGGTGGATACTACGCATACTTTAGCGACTTGGGTATATACACGCAGAATACCCCGCCGGTATCAGCCGAGTACACCACCTTGTATAAGCAAAATAATTTAGAACCATTCTATTGGTCGCCTTTCTTACCTGAACTAATTATAAAACAATGTCAAGTCGTGGTGCAAGCGGTTATGACAAACACAAACTTGCAATCTCTATTAAAAGCCCCTAATGGATTAGCTACTCGATTTTGGGAATATGAGAAATATATAGCACCCCTAGTGTATGACAGAGTGGGAGAAGTTATTTGGCAAAGTAATAAAATGACTGACGATTTGTTCAGAGATGCTGATGCGTTTTTCTGGGAAGTTGCTACGCCGAAACAAAAACAAAACTTGCTTTACGCATTAAAGCAATATCAAGGAAAAATTGACCCTGCTGAATTTAATGACCGCAATATTTATCGAGGAATAAAACCAAAGATAAGTAGGTTCTATCTAGTTAAGAAAGAAGAAAATGTTTAAGAAAATTATAGTTAGTTTAATGATGTTAGTTTCTAGTACAGCGTTTGCTGCACAAGAGGTACGAGTATACATGCCATTTAGTGTAGGCGGCTCCACTGATGCTTTTGGTAGATGGATGAGTAAAAAGCTGTCTAACACAGAGTATACATTTGTGATGTATAATGTTCCAGGGGCCCTTGGACTACTAGCTATCAATGCAATGCGGAACTATAGTGGTCCCTCAGTGCTTATTATGTCTAACGGATCATTGGCACTTGACAATGTTGACTTTGATAAGGAATTTGAATTTGTTAATTTCGTGGGGTACGAACCTACACTATTTGTAACTAGTAAAACTAGTCCAATCAATACTATCACTGATGTACTAACCGAAAGCAAAACTAGAGTTATTAACTTTGGACATGCTGGAGTAGGTAGCCATGCACAGTTGAGTCACCTGGTACTAGCCAATGGAAATAAAAACTTTCGAGATATTCCATACAAAACTCATAATCAAGCAATACCGGATTTGATATCTAACCGTATTGATACCCTGTCTATCGACATATTTTTAGCAGACCCTCTAATAAAGGGTGGTCAGTTGAAAGCTATCGCTACGAACTACCATCATAGACTAGATGCCTACCCCAATGTACCTACTCTGAAAGAACAAAAGGTACTAAACTATGACTACTATAGATGGATGATTTTACTATCACCTAAATCAACTGATGCCAAAATAATAGAACACATGAGAAAATTGTTTAAGGCTCCCGAAACTAAAGCTGAATTGAAACAGTTTAGTGTATACTACGAAGAAGTGAATGGAAAAACATTTTTGAAAGAGCAAAGAGAAAAATTGCAGTTTGTAGAAAAAACTTTTGGAGTAACACGATGAGCACCGAAGAAGACAAAATTAAGCATAGTAAGCGCATGTTGAAAGACGATGCCGCTGTAAAAAAGCAAGTTGACATTGCTAAACAACATGGAACTTCACTTACGAAGCCGCATAGTTTTTCTAAAACTCATGCAATGACGTGCGGTGACTCTAATTGTGTGATGTGCGGTAACCCTCGTAAGTTTTGGGGTGCGCAGACTATCCAAGAACAACGAATGTTTCAAGAGGTAGATCAGACTACTGATAAACGCAGTAACGGGTTACCGAAAGACATTGACGAATAAAAATTTCATGTTATACTATGAATCTAAATATTATTCTTAATATTTATTTTTAAAGGAAATTATTATGAAAAAAATCGCACTAGCGACACTATTGGCTGCATCCGCAGCTATCGCATCTGCCCAAGTTACCGTCTCTGGTAAAATTGGAGAATATATGGACCGTACTAAAACAGGATCAACTACTGTTAATAGTCTTACCGCAGAGCCTACCAGCAGTATTAAGTTCACTGCAACAGAGGCATTGGGTAAAGGGTTGACTGCTAGAGTTATTATCGACACTAAGATTTTAGCAAATGACCCTACCAAGACTGACTCACAAATCGGTGATCGTCAAACTACTGTTGGTTTAGCTAACGCATTGGGTAGCATCGATCTTGGTCGCAACTATCACAGCGTGTTCAGCACTATTGCTGCTAATGATGCATTCGGTGCATTTTACGGCACCATCGCAAAAGATATTCACACTGTTCGTGATACTCGTTTCTCAAATGGCGTCTTTGTATCAGTTACCCCGTTCACAAATGGTAAAGTCACGTATGAACGCGCCCAAGGTAACGTAGGTGGAGATGCAACTGCGTATAGCTTTGGTGGAAAATTAGGTATGGTTACTACTGCTGTCGCACGTTATGAATTGGGTGCAGAAGTAAGTACTGTTCTAGCAGCAGGCACTACATTGGGTTCTACGAAAGTAAACGTAACTTACAGCGACAACTCCGGAGTAAGTAACTTCAAGGGAACTACTGTTAGTGCAGTTCATGCACTAACCGGTACTCCTTTATCACTCAAGGGTAGTTATGGTCAGCGTACTGGCGATATCAAAGCATTCAACATGGGTGTTGACTATGCCTTTAGTAAGAACACGGTTGCAAGTGTAATCTATCGTAATGTTAACGCTCCTGCTACTTCAGCCGATATCAACCAAGTTGGTGTTGGGCTGTTGATGAAGTTCTAATCTAATTAGATAAATGGGTAGAAAGGGGCTTGACGGCCCCTTTCCCACGTGATATAATAAATACTATTGCTACAAGGTGTAGCATTCAACTGTCTTTAAAAATATGGTCTTAGACAGTGACCAGTAAAAGGAAAATATGATGTATGAATCAAAACTCGTAGCGAGTCTAAAAGCTAACGGTAAAATCCTTCGTGAATTCAAGGATACAGTCTATATCCCATTCGGGAGCGAATATAGTTTTCTAATCAAAAATCTCAACACAACCCGTGCTGTTGTCAATATCTTTATTGACGGTGACAACATTGTTGAGGGTGGCCTTGTTCTAAATGCAGGACAAGAAGTTGATCTAGAACGCAGCATCCGCAACAACAATCTCACCGAAGGTAACAGGTTCAAGTTCATTGAACGCACTGGTGCAGTAGAAGCACATCGCGGAGTTAAACTAGAAGATGGTTTGATTCGCATTGAGTTTCAATACGAGAAACCATACATTCCGCCTGTCATGAAGGGCCCTTCTTGGATTAGTGCAAGTGGAGCAATATCTACTAGCTACAATGTCAATGGTTTAATGCGTGGTGCTGACTTTAGCAAGAATGGCGCATTTGCACAGGCCCAAGCAACAACTGCTATCAATGACTATTGTGCAGACAATGGTATCGAGTCAGTGACTGCACATGATAGCATGGCGACAATGGATTGGAATGATGTTGGTATCACTGTCCCGGGTAGTAAGAGTACACAGAAGTTTCAAACTGTTACTATGGGCGCAATGGAAGCAGAAAAGCATACTATCATTCTCAAGTTACTAGGCGAGACTCCTGACAACAAGCCAGTACTAAACCCAGTCACCGTTAAAGCAAAATCAAAGTGTGTGACATGCGGTAAGCTGAACAAAGCAACTTCTCATTTCTGCACTGAGTGTGGCACTGCATTAGCAATCTTTGCGTAAACTAACAAGCCCCGAAAGGGGCTTTTTCTTGACTTCAATTACATTCTGTGCTAAGATACGTCATGGAAATACAAAATTCACTTGATTGGCAAAAAGTTAATGCTGACTTATCTAGTCAATTGTCTAGTGTTGGGTATAATCCCGACTTGTACAAAATGCTGAATAACATTACCTTGATGGTAACAGAGTTAAGTAAGGTAGAAGTAGAAGCAAGACGTTCTAAGTCAACCCGTGTTACCCAAGAAAAAGTGGTTGATATCAACAAAGCTATCAACCACCTAGAAAAGCTAATGCTAATGGCTATACTGATGCGGTAACATTGACTACCAAATCGTAGCCATCTTCCTGTATGTCCATATTGAATCCATGCTCTGCTGCAAGTGATTCAAACACTTTACGAGTAAACCCTGTACGGTGTCGCATGAAGTCAACTCCAGAACGATGCACACTGTGCCGATGACCGTAGATCATGTCTATAGCAGAGATTGGTCCACCGTTACTATCGTACACTACACCAAGCAAGTCACCCTCTACTATCCGCGCAGCAATAGACTGTAAGTTAGGCGTGATGATGCGAACAAACCCACCGGGCTTGGTCACACGCAATAGCTCATTAAGCAAACTAGGGACTTTGAAATAATCAATGTGTTCGATCATGTGCGAGGTGTACACACAATCTACAAAGTCGTTGGGGATATGGCTAATGTTAGTAACGTCAGCTAAAATATCCGGGTTGTGCTTGTTGTCAATATCTAATGTGATTTCTCTCAGTGATAATAGGTCACTTGTATGTGAAAAATCTTTGAGTGGGTGCCCACCAAAGCCTACGTTCAACAAGGTCTTGTCAGTAGTTGATGCTAATGGTTCTGGACGATTATATCGGTCCCACCATTCACGCCAGTTCATCAACTCATCCAGTTCTGATTCATACTGCATGTGCAGAGCAAGACTTGGAATCGGTACAAACAAATGATAACCGCGAGTTCTGAACAATTGATTGATTGTCTTATCTTCCATGTTCTTGTCTACTGCATGATTACCCATGGCATGAAACAAGTCCCAGTTCTCAGTAATGATGCTGTGATGCGTCATAAAGCAACTAGCAGTCATAATCTGTGTACGCCAGTGTCGTTTCTGACTACGCACAATATGACTCTGCACCGCAACATTTTCGGGTGTGTACTTGTATGGATCGTTGTATGGGAAGATGCTAGTAAACTTGCCTAAGTGACTAGATGTTTGGATCATTGTCATCACCATGTCGTACATTGCGGGAGTATCGTACAAGTAGTCATCTTGTGCGAAATACACAATCTCACTGCCATGTTCTTTACCATACTCGTAACATTGCATGATGCTGGGCATGATGCCGCGAGTTTCAAGATGGATAAGCTCTGTATCAAATGTGGCAATGTTCAAGTTGCTTTTGAGATTGGCTATTGCACTATCGTCACTGTGATCATCTAGCACCACCAACTTGAATGCACTGTCGGGCAACAATTCTTTTGCATAGTTCATGGTATCAACGAGACTTCGGGTACAACGGCGTTGTACCTCTTCCTTGCTGGCCTTGCAAAACCTTTCATTCTGATGGTAGCCCAGGTAATGCTGACTGTCGCCTTTGCTGTGTGTCTGTAAAACAACAAGTATATTTAAATTATTCATGTAATTACTTAGCTAGGATCGAAAGGTTGACAATAAATCCATTCTCTGTTATACTTACAGTCTGGAAATAGAAAAAGCACTCGAAAACGAGTTGCCCAAAAGCATGATTCAGAGGTTGACGATAAATCACTTTGATGATATACTGAGTTTTCAATTAGTTAATTCTTTTCTTTTTAAGGTAATAAAATGGCAGCAGCAATCAGCGACAATCACACAATCACTAGTGTACAGACCCGTAAATCTATTCTCAAAGCGTTCAAAACAAAACGCCCTGTCTTTCTCTGGGGCCCTCCCGGCATCGGCAAAAGTGAAGTTGTTGCTGAAATTGCAGAGGAACTCGGTGGCGCAGTAGTTGACTTGCGCATGGCACAAATGGAGCCAACTGACATTCGAGGTATCCCATACTTCAACAAAGACAACGGTAAGATGGATTGGGCTCCCCCAATCGACTTGCCCGATGAAGAATTTGCAAGCAAGTACCCAATCGTTGTGCTTTTTCTTGATGAAATGAATTCTGCTCCCCCGGCTGTGCAAGCTGCAGGCTACCAACTGATTCTGAATCGTCGGGTCGGTAAATACTTTCTGCCCGCTAACGTGGTTATCGTTGCAGCGGGTAATCGTGACTCTGATAAAGGTGTTACATATCGTATGCCAATGCCCCTCGCTAATCGTTTCATTCACTTGGAAATGCGCCCAGACTTCACTAGCTGGCAACAATGGGCTGTGAACAAAGGCATTCACAAGGACGTGGTTGGTTACTTGTCATTCGCCAAGCAAGATATCTATGACTTTGATTCTAAGTCTAGTTCACGTGCATTTGCTACCCCGCGTAGCTGGTGTTTTGTTTCTGATCTGTTGACTGATGATGACACCGATATCGATACTCAATTCAATCTGATCGCAGGTGCAGTCGGTGAAGGTCTTGCTGTTAAGTTTATGGCTCACCGCAAGATTTCTGGACGTATGCCTGAGCCAAGCGAAATTCTTGCAGGCAAAGTGAAGGACCTCGCAGTGAAAGAAATTTCTGCAATGTACGCACTGACAATTGGTATGTGCTATGAATTGAAAGATGCAGTGCAAAAGAAAACTCCTAGCAAAGAATTTCACGCTATGGCTCAAAACTTCTTTGACTACATGATGAACAACTTTGAAACTGAGTTGGTTGTTATGGGTGCAAAGATTGCGTTGAAGACTTATGAGTTGCCAATCGAGCCGACTCAACTGAAGAACTTTGATGAGTTTCACAAAAAGTACGGCAAGTACATTGTTGAAGCAGGTAACTAAAAATAAGTTTGTAGGGTGAGTGTAGCGATATGCTCACCCTTTTTTCTCTAAGGATATATTATGAAGCGTACAACAAAATCTGGTAGTAAGTATTTTTACTCAATTGGTCAAAGTGCCCGTGCACGAGGTCTATCCAAAGCTCAAGCCGAAGCCTATCATGTGATTGAATCGGCTGCTCCTTATGCTCGTATTGCGTTTGACGCAGGGTATCGCGGACTATGAGTGAACAACCCAAAGCTCTAAAGTTAGTATTTGCGCCCGGATGTTTTGACTCATTCGATGGTACTCAGGAAGAGTTGAATGAACTGATGGCAGACATTCAAGCATCATTTGACAGTGGAGAAATGCTAGAGAAAGGTACTGCTGTGGACCTTGACGACCTATCCGACGAGGATTATGATTCTATCATGAATGCGGTAGATGACACCCCGCGGAAACTTCAATAAGTTGACATTAAATGGATTTGATGCTATAATGTAGCATACATTAAGAAAGACCTGAAATGAGTAAGAAGAATACACATAGCAAAAAATACGAAAATTTGATCGGCCCAACTGATTCTAAAGTTGACAATCTGGCGCGTGAGCGACTGGTTACTGCCCGTATCGGCTTGCTGTTGCGCCACTCATTCTTCGGCAATCTCGCAACCCGAATGAAATTGGTCAATGCTGATGAATGGTGCGGCACTGCTGCCACTGATGGTCAGAAATTCTATTACAACTCCCGCTTCATTATGATGTTGAAGCCTAAAGAAGTTGAATTCCTAGTAGGTCACGAAGTGCTACACGTG
>Ga0209353_10001435_pt1 | contig 13524 bp, 13 predicted proteins | sample LauGreSpBDMM15SD_2_FD_187561 | JGI IMG/M metagenome (GOLD analysis project Ga0209353, IMG submission 187561) | Freshwater lake microbial communities from Lake Michigan, USA - Sp13.BD.MM15.SD (SPAdes) (version 2) | ecosystem: Environmental > Aquatic > Freshwater > Lake | place: Lake Michigan...
GGATTTAATACTCGGGTCTCCGTAACAATGTTGAAAAAATCGGCAATGTGCCCACTAAACTGAAAATAAAAATACGAACCCGTAATGGCGCACACCATTACCACAATACTGTCTCGAACTATATCTTTCAGTGGTTTTCGTTCATCTGATAAATATCTGAATTCGATAAACTTGGATAGACAAAAAAGGACAGTGATAATTGTCGCTACAACGAAAACTTGTTCCATCTTAATCCCTAAATATATAAGATCTACGCCCTTTTTTTGTTTATTTGTATAACGCAAACAAAATTGATCGCGGTTGATAATATAAATTCAGAACAACATACAAAGATGCTTTCCGCACAAAATATTATAGTTCCCTTGCTCCATATAAATGAGTCGGTTTCATTCAATCTTGGTGATTGTAATGAATACGTCAAAACCCTCGCGCCCGGTTCCGTAACCATGATCTATTTGGACCCGCCATTTAATTCTGATCGAAACTATACGATGGGTGTTGATTCCGCGGTGGGGTTCACCGATAAATGGACAGACGCCGGTTACGAAGAGTTCTTAGAATCTGTTATATTACCACTAAAAACGGTGTTGACTGACGACGGGACACTGTTCTTCCACATTTCAGCTGTATGCATGTTCATCCCAGAAAAGGTGCTACGTAAGCACTTCTCGGTGGTTACGCCGATATTCTGGAAAAAGTGCCGATCCAAAAATAATGTGAAAAATAAACTGGGCGCGACCATTGATATTATATTCAAATGCAACAAAAAGGAAAAACATAAGTTTCGGTTAGTCACACAGGAAAAGGACGCCACCTATTTAAAAAACTCGTTTAAAAACAGCGACGAACGCGGAAATTATTCTCTCGGGCATTTGGTCACTGAGAAGACGAAACGCGGTTATATGTATTCATTCGACGCGGGCGGGCTCACATTTAATCCGACATCTGGATGGAGAATCAAGGAATCTGAGTTGGTCAAGTTGCGCGACGAAAATCGCCTGCATCTGCCTAAGAAGGCGGGCGGAAATTTGTATAAAAAAATATACCTGTCCGAGAATCCGGGCAAACCATGTACTGATCTATGGGACGATATACACTCAATAAGTCAGGGGTCAGAAGGCCGAAAATATCCGACCGCCAAACCAGTCAAACTGCTTGAACGACTTATTGAAATTAGCACAGACGCCGGTGATATTGTTTTAGACCCGATGTGTGGTTCAGGAACAACAGCCAGCGCTTGTGTGAATACGGGACGTGTTTGTTTATTAAATGATATAAATTCGGATGTAATTGATATTGTTAAGGCAAGGTTTGCATCTGACTGCACACCTCAGCAAGCAAATCTAGACCCGGGGTTGGAATCGGAATCGGAGTTGACCGAAGGACACGGGCTGTAGGAACCGCGTCTATCACAGTATTTACCAATTTTGCGAGTAATGTCCCCACCTTATCCTGTTGAATTTTCAAACAAGGAATTGAACACTTGTTTTTTTCGCTTTGTCCGACCAGTGCTCCCACACCATTGTTGAGAACCAATCGCAGGCGCAAATCGGTATTGATTTCGATTCCATCCTTTCGGCGGCAAATCATACGGCTGGTCTTGGCGCGAGAGGCTTTCAAGTAATACTCCCATTCGGGATAGGCGATGAACTCGGGAAAATTGTTTTCCTTGGGATATAATATCAAATGGTTGTCTCGATGGTGGTTCACTAGAACATAATCCGGATATTTTACGTAAAGTGTTCCAAGAAGGGTCTTGAGTTGATCACTTGTAATTCGGTCAAATTCCGAACTGAACATGTTCGCAATCTGGTTTCGCATAGCCGGCGTGACTGCGTTCCCATAATTGGCGGCTTTGAATTGATCGACCGCGGCTTTGATTGATTGTCCAAGCGGGGCGTTGAATTCCTCCAACTTGCTCGTATTAATCCAATCAAACGTGCCCGTATTTTCGTGATTTTTGATAGACACCTGGTAGCGACGGTCTCCCACGACGACATCACAATCAGCCTTTTGGGTCGTTCCTCCCAAATGTCCCCACAACGGCTTATCCGCAGACGCCGCACATTCCTGAATATGTTTATTTATATACATTTCGGGGTTGGTATTAAGAAGTTCTACCAACTCCTTTTCATTTCCAACACCCCCGTGATGCGTTTCTCCTCCAGTTTTATAAGGCATGTTAACGTGCTTAAGTAAAGATGCCCTGAATTGTTGTTAATAAAAGCCTATCAATTTTATTGTGGACCGACCATCGCTTACGGTAGTTCATCGAACTCGAGTTTAATATCCGAGTCATCCAGAACACCCACACTTGATCCAGAATCCAAGATATCAAAATCACTCAACTTGATAGGATCGGTGTGTATTTTAATGCGTTCATCGTCATCATCATTGCCGTAGTCATCAGCAAATCGTCGCTCCAATGCCCGCGACATACTGATATCTTCGAGACGTTCTAACGTCTTTGGGGCTTGAATCACCTCCTCTTTGCGATTAATGTCTACCGCTGTATCCATGTCGTTAAATGTGAGTTTCGTAATCACCGGCGCGTCGTCTATATTTCGGATAGAAGGGGTCACTGGAATCGACTCAACCATCTCCTTTTTCACATCGGCCGCCGTAGGTTTCAATTCGGGCTCAATCGTAGGTTCATTCATCGTCTCTATAAACACCTCTTCGTCTTGCTCCTCGCTCTCGTCCATATATGCGCGAATGATTGCTTCGGTTGGAATACTCTCGCGAATCGTGGTCAAAATACACTCTTGAATGATCATTTCCAATTCACGCGAATTCTTTTGCATCTGGAGCGGGTTCACATTCTTCTCGAACAAATAAACATTGCTGTAAATCTTGCGCGCGGTGTGCAGATAGACCTTGTGGATGAAATGATCGAGTTTGGGAATCGCAATATCAATCTTCTTTTGCTTGTTTCCTGCGCGTATACATGTTAATACCTTGAGTTGTATAATATGCACACATGTAATCAAATCTTCTAAATAATTACACCCGGAACGTTCGATAATTCGCTTGCGCTCCTCTTCAAGCAGAACGGAGTTCCATTTAGGAATTCGGGTCAACAGGTTTTGAAAGGTCATCAAATATTTTCCCATCTCATCGGCATCGATACACATTTTCCAAGATTCGTTGAATATAGATCTAAATCCTTCCACGACCAATGGCGTAAAAATAGTAACTAGACGACTACACCATTCGTTGCGAGACTCGTGTAAATTTGATATCACGAAATCGTCCATTTACATTTAATTAACATATCAATATAACCATTTCAACGAATTTTCTATGAAAGGATAACCGAAGGAGCCTGCATATAATCCAAGATGCACAACATGAGCAGTTTTTCATTTCGATATTCGGCCTTAATCTTGTGAAAATACATGACTACGTCGGAACGATGCTTATCGGATAACAATCGCGTAAGTTTTATCCATTGAATCAGATCAATACATGAATATCCGGCTTCATATGCATTTGTGATAATATCCAACCATTCGTTGGTCGTTTTGTCTAAATTTTCGCCGATTATTTGATCAAACCATTGGATGGATCCAGAATCTTGGACATAGGTTCTGTTCAAATGATATTGGTGTAGATTAACAATGTTGGCGTTTCCGTCCATATACTCAGGAACGTATATCTCACAAAATCGGGATAAGATGGGGTTTAACATTTTATGTTTGTTCTCTACGACAATGAAAAATCGAGTATTGTAGCTGAACAACTCGATACATCGACGCATGGCCGACTGGGCATCGATGGTTAAACTGTCTGCGTTGAATAGGACGATTGTCTTGAATTGAACACCTTGTGTGCCCTTTATGTTCGTTTTTGCGAAAAATTTGAGTTCGTCGCGAATGAATTTAATACCCTTTCCATGTGCACAGTTAACAAACATGACGTTGGATTTCAATTTATGTTTTTCACCATTATAAATCTTATTTACGAAATCATATACCAAGGTTCGCTTACCCGTTCCAGATGCACCATGAAACAATAGATGGGGGATGCGATTGGAGGCCAAGAATCCGTCTAATTTTTGTTTGATATTTGAATGCAATGTCGCGATTAAAGGGGGTGATACCTGGAGGGCGCTAGTCGAAGTTTCTTGGAACATGTTGATTTATGTAATTGAATAAATACATTTATATTGATTCAAGTAAGGATTGTTTTGTATGGATAATACATCATGCCGCAAACTCGAAAGAAGAGGAATCGGAATAAATCCAAGGGTTTGAAGGGATCCGTAGCCGAAGGCGAAGGTGAGCGATTGAACTCCGTAGGCGAGAGCCGAAGGAGTTTGAAAAGGGGTAAGAACAAATATAAAAAATCACAGAAAATAAATAGGCGTAAATTAAGAGGGGGGGAAGTGTACGAAAGCCCTGAAACGTGGAATAAAGCCCTATATGCCCCCCGCGCGAACCCCAGACACGGGTTATTTACCAATATTTTTAGTCGAGTTTTACGTAGGGCTACATCGAATCGAAAGCCCATCAAATACAACAAAGACGTCGCAGACGAATTAAATAGAGATGTTACGGAATATAGTGAAAAATATAAGAGTAAATTTAACCTCCTTCTGCTATCGCCTACGGATCGCTCTAATATATTGGTCTCCCAAGGAGATAATCCCGTGTTGAACACGAACACGAAAGAGGAGATACAACAGAAGGTTAAGACAGCTTGGGTAGAGACACAAGAATCAGAACCACTATCGTTTGATCCCTTAAACAAGCTAATCGAGAGATATCTCGCCCTAGATGAATCATCGATAAAGTGTGGCTATAAAGATGATGAATGCAGGGATTCAAAAGAGAATATGTACAATGATTTATATGAAAGTGGTATTGAATTGAGTAAAATGCTAGACGACACATATAATGATTTGTATATTGATTCAATTAAAGGGACTAAAAAAAAAATGGAATATATGCCCAACTTAATTGCTAAAATCTTTGTATATTACGACAAATCTCTCATAAAATCTAATCGAAGTCGCGAAAAAGGGGCGGAGTGGCGTAAAAAAGACGATTCAAAACCCTGGGAGCCCCTGCCCCCGGTAGAAATTTAGGCGAGAACTCCTTCGGCTATCGAGCCCATGTAATCAGAACACTGCCGTTCAAACTCGGGAAACTTCGGCTAGCGCCTACGTTTTCGTCCACGTCCGCGTTCGGGTCGCTCAACTTAGGCTTCGCTATCGCTCCAAAACTCCTTCGACTATGTCTACGGAGTTTCTATCTAAAGTGAGGATTATTATCCATACAAAATAATCCTCACTTTAGATAGAAACCGAGGATTGTTTTGTATGTATAATACATCATGCCGAAAACTCGAAAGAAGAGAAAATATAATAAACTCCGTCGACTAACGTCTTCGGAGTTCATTCCAAAAACTACGGTTCGCTTCGCTTCACCTACGTTTTCGTCCAAATCCAAGGGTTTGAAGGGATCCGTAGCCAAAAAAAAAGGTGAGCGACTGAACTCCGTAGGCGAGAGCCGAAGGAGTTTGAAAAAGAGTAAGAACAATTCTAAAAAAACACAGAAGGTAAATATGCGTAAATTAAGAGGTGGTGGTGGTGGTGTTTTTTCTAAAATTTCACGTGCGTTTGGGTTCACGGAAGAAAACCGAAAAACCCTCTACGAAAATAAATTTATCGCCGACAGATTAAAAAGAGTTATTGATTCTTATATTCGTAATTTTGATATAGATAAAAATGGGAAAATGCCGCACATAGAAGAACAACCAACAATAGAGACATTATCTCAAATATTAGTTGAATATCTCGCCCTGGATGAATCATCGCTACCGTGTAATAACGCGGCACACCGCAGTGTGGAGCCAATTGGAGCGTCAGCGTCAGCGTCAGTGAACAACGTGAGCGGAAATGGTCCGGATGATAGCCAAATGAGTGTTTCTACATGCAAGGATTTAAAAAATCAAATGTACAATGATTTATATGAAAGTGGTAAAAAATTGAGTGCTATGATGAAATTTAAGATGAACAAGTCTTCTGAATACGATAAATTTATGTATTCTCGGTATACACCGCATTTAGATGATAAAATCCGTCGATATGAGTCGCACATCTCCAAAAGAAAAGATAAGCCCATCTTCTGGTGGGAGGACAATAGGAAAACCGCAGAAGAAAACAAAAAAACAGCCGACACATTTAATAACATGGTTAATGAATATTATAGTAAATATTTCATAGACGAAAATACAAAAACGGAGCCCATAGAAGTACAACCAACAACGAATACTTTAACCGCACTAATAAACACATATAACAACCTAGATGAATCGTCACTAGCATGTCCAGATATTGATTGCAAACGTTCAAAATATCAAATGTACGAGGAATTATATGATAGCGGTAATAAATTACGCGAGATGCTAGACATGAATAATAAACAATCGGTTATCGGGTCTGAAAAATATAATGATTATGTTCGCATTGGACCAATATTAGATGCTAAAACTAAAAAATATAATGATATATTGGGCAAAAAAACAAAACCACTGACTCAAGACGAGACAGATATACTTCATAATGCCCTCAAAACGGGTTTTGAATAATATCTTCGATCGATAGCCAAATAAATTTACGATCGATCATTCCACCTTAACAATCTTGGACATTTCCTTCGTTTTCACATAGCGCTCCGAAGCCATAGTGCGCCGCCGTAAGTTGCATTGTAAACAAGCCAATACCACATTGTCTCGATTATGACCACGCGAATTGTCCAAGCGTTCTAAAGTCCATTGCTTCGGTTCGCGAACGTATTCATACAACGTCATCGTTTTTCCCTTACAATAATAACAATTCAGCTCAGATGTCTTGAATAAGTCCAAGACATCTTGGTATTTCACAAATTCACTATCGGAAAACAGACCCTTCTCGCGATCTTGTGCAGCATATCCACATATCTTGGTTCGGATGTGTTGAGCGATCATCTTTGATGCGTCAGAACACTTCTGTTCAGGTTGTTCAACTTCGGCTTCGCTAACGCTCCGGCTCGCCGCACATGTATCATCTGCCCCATCCTTATTTAGGAGCACGATTAAACCGTTACCCTCATTTTCGACCAAATTGTCCGAAATATCCGACCATTTCGCAGTTTGTGTAACAATTCGATGTTTTCTGGGTTTTTCGGTGATGACCTTTTTCGTCTTCTTGGACATGGATTCTATAGGGATGGATAACGTCTTATTCGAATCCATAAGTTTTTCGGGTATATGAACTATACAACTATTGCGTTTGTTTGGATGAAAACGCAAGTCAACGGAGTCGGGAAACAATAATAATAATACATTTGAAAACAAGATAGATACAATCGGATATACAATATAAAGGAACAGACGATAGGATATGTTTACAACTCAATCACAATCTGATGAATCGCAAGCAACGAACGAGCAGGTGCCCGTTGTAAAGCCACCCTATATTCCGGGTCTGTCTGGAATTCAGACCGGTCCATCGTCAACCATGCATATTGATAAATTGGATTCGTTATTGGAGACTGAAAAACAGCATAATAAAACGGAGCCGTGGAATAAATTGGACAAAACAGTAAAAATCCAAAAGTTGCATTGTTATGCCGAAAAATATGGGAAGGATCACGGTCTTCCTGCAAAGGAGGTGAAGAATTTAAAGGTCTTTTTTGTGGATTGTTTAGAAAAAGGGAAACTGTTAAAAACAAAGGACGTCGTATATGATAAAGAAGCGCGCGAACTATCTTCCATCCCCGCATTACATTTCAATGTAGACAAACACAATTTTACATTGCGCATTTTAGATACAAAGCGCGTGTCTACTTTAAAATCACTAACGCCCAAAAGAGTGGTGAATGAACCGGAACTAGCATAAGGAAACGTAGGTTCCCACAAAAAAACATACAAGAAGAAAATTGATTACAAACAATACAAATACAATACCATATTATTCACAATGAACAATATGGACGAAGCATATACCCCATCGGATTCGGATACAGATAGCATTTGGAGCGAGCCAATCGGCGCGGCCGAAGTTGCGCGTCTGAACTCCGAACTCGACGGAATTCGAACGATCGATTCACTTTACACGGAAATTCTTTCGGCACTAATGACGCCAAGAGAACCAAAGGAACCATTTATGGACACTTTGACCGACGACGACGTTGTCGACATGACGTCCACTGTGTATGAATTGGCGGACGAATATATTCACGAAAATATTTTAGAAATGGCGGAACCACAATTCCACACACGTATGACCGACGATATCACAGCTATATTGTTCGATCAATGGTCGGATGCGGACTTGTGTAGTCACGGCGAAGACGACGACGATCCAGAGGACGATTACGACGACGTTCGCGAATTTATTAAGAATATTATTGTAGACTATTTTAACATGAGTCGTGGATGGGGCGAGGAGAATATACCGACACGATCATATCCCGATTCTCCAGTAAAACATCACAATGGTGGTCGAGACCTTGCGCAAAAAATAGAGCGTATTCGTTCTATACCACAACCCGATCAGCGAACACCCGAATGGTATGAGTTCCGTCACGGATTAATTACCGCGTCGAATTTATACAAGGTGTTTGGTTCAGAAGCAGTATGTAACAGTCTGATTTATGAAAAATGTTTACCACTGAAAGATGATACGGATTTTGCAGGGATGTCCGTAAATACGTCGAGTCCTATGCATTGGGGGCAAAAATACGAACCTGTTTCCATCATGTTATATGGACAATTATATCAGACCACCGTCGAAGATTTTGGATGCATTCAACATGCACAATATCCGTATATCGGTGCATCGCCGGATGGTATTATCACCGACCCTGCATCGAATCGATATGGACGTATGTTGGAAATCAAGAATATTGTGAACAGGGAAATCGACGGTGTCCCGTCGAAAGCATATTGGGTCCAAATGCAGATGCAAATGGAGACGTGCGATTTGGACGAGTGCGACTTCTTAGAAACCCGGTTCAAAGAATACGAAACGGAAGAACAATTCTATGAAGGAACGAGTGAACATCGCGGTGTAATATTGTATTTTGTAGAACGTGTAAGTATGGGTGAAACTGCGAGCACGCAGCAATATTCGGGCAGTCCAAAATATGTATATATGCCCATGTCGGTTGAGTTGACGAAGACGTCGGTCGACGCGTGGATTGAAGCTACGCGAACCACCATGCGCCGGTCGTGGTCGTTGTATACGCCAATCTATTGGCGATTGGACGAAATGTCCTGCGTATTAGTCGAACGAAACCGCATGTGGTTTAAACACGCCCAACCAAAGATTGACGAAGTATGGAAAATCATTGTAGCGGAAAGGGAAACTGGTTATGAACACCGGGCCGTGAAAAAGAAGATTGTGAAATTAGAGGTTGTTAACGGGGTAGGCGAAAATGATTCAAAACAGATCAAAAACCTGCCTATATTAGGGGGCGTTTGTTTGGTGAAATTGGAATAATAAAATTTGTGTCTGCGAATATCGCACCACATTGTAAAATGTCCGATCGTAGCTATTTTGATTATCTGCCCTATTATGTTCAATGGTATGTCTATCAATTTATTCCCTATAAGCGCGCGCCCTTGGCTATAACCGATGAATATAATGTGCATAAACAAGCGTGGAAGGACGAGTGCATGATGAAACTATGGACCGGACTAGACCCGTCTCTATCATTGAACGAGAACGAATTATATTTTTTTAATCGCGCCTATTTCAGAAATACATTTTTGAAAAAATACTTTGATACGGTCGTGTCGGTTGAAAATGGAGTAGAGTGGCGGCGGAAAATAAAACGTCAGGTTAAATTGTAGGTAAAGCTTATGTCGTCGTTTGGAGCGAGCCATTTGGCGAAGTTGAGCTACCGGAACGCAGACGCGAACAACGTGAACGGCAGTGTTCGGAAGAAAACGACATAAACAAGAAATGGATATTAATATATGCGAATGGACAAAAGCGTAAACGAGGAAGACCATGAAATGTATGTAGTGAAACGTGATGGCCAGCGTGAAATTGTCGCATTCGACAAAATCCTCCAACGCATAAAAAATACCGGCACAGAGGCAGGAATCCATATCAATTATACTACATTGACTATGAAGGTAATCGATCAATTATACGATGGAATTTCTACGACGCAAATCGACGAATTAACCGCCGAACAGTGCGCATCATTAGCATCGACACATCCTGATTACAATACATTGGCGGGACGAATTGTCGTGTCGAACTTGCAAAAAAACACAGAGGGATCTTTTACAAAGGTAGTGAAACAATTATATCATTTCAAAGACAAACATGGTAATCCTAGTCCACTTGTATCAGACGCATTATATGAGATTACTATGGCGAATTCAAATGAATTGGACGAATTGTGCGATTATTCGCGCGACTATCTGATCGACTTTTTTGGACTCAAAACACTAGAGCGCGCCTATTTGATGAAAGTAAATAAAAGGATAGTTGAACGACCTCAACATATGTGGTTGCGCGTTTCACTGGGTATTCACGGTACTAATATGGAACGTGTAAAAGAAACATACGAATATATGTCTATGAAATACTTTACTCACGCAACACCGACATTGTTCAATTCGGGAACGCCTAGACCTCAGCTATCCTCTTGTTTTTTGCTCGCAATGGAGAGTGATAGTATTTCGGGAATTTATAATACATTAAGCGACTGCGCGAACATTTCAAAATGGGCAGGTGGAATTGGACTGCATATTCATAATATTCGGGCGACTGGAAGTCATATTCGTGGAACCAATGGAAGTTCAAATGGAATTGTGCCCATGTTACGAGTGTATAATAACACGGCGAAATACGTTGATCAAGGAGGCGGAAAACGCAACGGCAGCTTCGCAATCTATTTGGAACCATGGCACTCCGACGTCGAAATATTTTTACAGATGCGCAAGAATCACGGCGACGAAGAAATGAAGGCGCGCGACCTATTTTACGCATTATGGATGCCCGATCTTTTCATGGAACGAGTCAAGGCCGATGCGGATTGGACATTGATGTGTCCAGACGAATGCCCAGGACTATCTGATGTGTATGGCGACGAATTTAATGCGCTTTATACCCGATATGAAGCGGAAGGGTGTGGACGCAAAACCATGAAGGCGCGAAAGTTATGGTTTCAAATCCTGGATGCACAAATGGAGACCGGAACGCCTTATTTGTGTTATAAAGACGCTGCGAATAAGAAATCTAACCAGAAAAACGTGGGAATTATCAAGTCGTCGAATTTGTGCACAGAAGTTATGCAAGTTTCTACTCCCACCGAAACCGCCGTATGTAATCTGGGGAGTATCGCCCTTCCCGCATTCATCGATCACTCTACGACTCCACCAACGTTTTGTTTCGATAAATTGCACAAGGTAACCAAAGTGGTTATTTATAATTTGAATTGTGTGATCGACGTGAATTATTACCCCACCGAAAAGGCGCGAGCGAGTAATATGATCCATCGCCCAGTCGGACTTGGCGTCCAAGGGTTGGCGGACACATTTATTATAATGGGTATGCCGTTCGCCTCTGACGCGGCCAAGATTCTAAACCGGCAGATATTTGAAACAATGTATCACGCCGCTTTGGAACAATCGTGCGAATTGGCCATGATCGATGGGCGTTATGATACGTTTAACGGCTCTCCTGCGAGTCGCGGCGAATTACAGTATGATATGTGGGGCGTTACTCCAACAGAAGGACGATATGACTGGACGGCATTGAAAGATAAAATACGAGCACATGGATTGCGCAATTCTTTGTTGCTTGCGCCCATGCCGACCGCATCCACCTCTCAAATTCTGGGATACAATGAATGCATTGAACCAATTACTTCGAACATTTATAGTCGCCGAACCTTGGCGGGTGAGTTCATTATGGCGAACAAATATTTGATGAACGATTTAATTAAACTGGGTCTCTGGAACGAACGAGTAAAAAACAATATTATCGCAAACCACGGATCCGTTCAACACATCGATTCGATTCCGATTGAAATACGCGAAAAATACAAGACGGTATGGGAGATACCCATGCGCGCGTTAATTGATATGGCGGCCGACAGGGGCGCGTTTGTGTGCCAGAGTCAATCCCTGAATTTATGGATGGAAGACCCGAATTATGGGGCACTCACATCGATGCATTTTTACGCGTGGGGGAAAGGATTAAAAACGGGTATTTACTACCTACGCCGACGCGGACGTCACCAAGCACAGCAGTTCACGATTGAACCCGAGCAGGCTACGGGAAGTCTACCGATGGAAGAGGATATATGCGAGATGTGCTCTGCGTAAGAGTTTAATCGAGGAAGTTTTGGAACACTCCAGTTCATGTTCCGGTCGCTCAACTTACGCTTCGCTAACGCTCCGGCTCGCTCCATATGCGACCTGATCGAGACAAGGTGACCGGCATTCGGCAAACTCTCCCGATTCGTCCAAATCCTCTCGGTAACACTACACTATGCATGCAATTAAATGATTGCGTTGTATCACAATCTTCACATATTGCGATCACACCGTATGTATGGAAATATACCATACGATGATTCGCGTCGATGCATTCGCGATCCTTCCATTCGTTTTTATAAATATGTATGTGTTCAGCTGGAACCTGCGAAATATGTTCCTTCATACGTTCGACATCCAATATACAAGTGGGGTTTCGTGATATAGTCCATCCAACATGCGTCTCTTCGGTATTAACATTATTCGACGATGATGCTAATACGTTATTTCGACACACGGGACATCCAATATTCCAACGTTCAATGCAGCTCGTATGAAATGAGTGTGAGCACTCCCATTTACATATTCTCTGCGATGTTGTGTTTGTTTCCAAACATACACAACATACATCATCATCATCATTTAGTTCATCCGACATGATTTATTAGTTAATCATCGCATATTATAACGGCGTGGTTCAATTTTATCGAAAAACACAATAAAATTGAAAGACAATAAAATATTGTTCGATATGTTACATATAACGCGCAATAACTATGGAGCCAATTCGATTTTCAACATGGAAGGGATTAGGAGGACTTGATAATTATATAATTGAACAAACGGGGTGTAGAGTGTTTACCGGTCGAGGAATTAATCACAGAATTAATAAAAAAACAACCATATTAACATCGGTAGATGATACCAACTTTTATGACGACGATATGAATGATATAAATAATCCAAAATATACATTATTTGGTCAAAATGGGGACCAAACAGAAACCGAGAAACTATGTAACGAACCATTATTAAATAAAAACAAAACTGAACATATCTATTTGTATAGAGTAAAAAAAACTGGTAATAAAAGAGAATATTTATGGTATGGTAAATATGAAATACACGAAAAAAACAATAAACAGCATCCTGGTATGGATAAAAATACAAGAAAAATTATAGTTCTATCCTTGAAACGGGTGTAATTAAACGCCTAGTCTAGACATCGTTTGTATTCTTTATTCTGCGTGTTTTCGT
>Ga0209353_10001436_pt1 | contig 13511 bp, 18 predicted proteins | sample LauGreSpBDMM15SD_2_FD_187561 | JGI IMG/M metagenome (GOLD analysis project Ga0209353, IMG submission 187561) | Freshwater lake microbial communities from Lake Michigan, USA - Sp13.BD.MM15.SD (SPAdes) (version 2) | ecosystem: Environmental > Aquatic > Freshwater > Lake | place: Lake Michigan...
GAATTTGGGATTTGGTTCGAACTCATCTGAAATATCCAGAGCGGATCAAGTTTATGTCTGGGCCAATGACGGAGAAGTGGAAATGAAGATCGAGATAACAACACCGACATTTGTAAAAGGCGATTTTTGCGATGCTGGAACAATCATTGAATTGAATGATCGTGAAGGGCAGGATTTGATCAATATGGGACGGGCTAAGAAGTCGGCCATTGTTGAGGTGGATCAATCCTTGTCAGATCGCTCAATCGGCCTCAGTGACGCTCCTGAGTTCACGAAACGCAAGGGCCGATTGCCTAGAGGTGAATAATGGCTGTTGAGACTGAAGCTGACCGACTCTTTATGATCAATACGACAGATTTCGGGACAACCGCGACATACACACTCGCGGCTGGTGGCGTGTCATCTGTAATCGGCATATTTGACAACGAATATTTTGAAGCGGATGCGAACACCAATGTGGGCTTTGTTTCTACGCAACCGAGGTTTGTCTGCACATCAGCCTCGTTGCCATCAACGGCAGGTTTTAACGATACAGCATTAATCAATGCAATTACATATAAGGTCAGAGTTGTTCAGTCAGATGGTACTGGCATGACGACCTTGATTTTGGAGAAACAGTAATGTCTCATCTCAGAAAGCAAATCAGAGATCGCATTATTACAAATGTAACAAATTTGACCAGCACAGGATCAAGAGTTTTTCAGACCAGATTATATCCGATTGCTTCAGTCTCGCTCCCGACATTGCTCGTCTACACGGTATCTGAGACATCTGAACCAGAAACAATGTCACGACCAAGGAAGATCATTCGCCGGGTTGATTTTGCTCTTGAGGGGATGGTTAACGGAACAAGCGGATTAGACGATAGTTTGGATGCGATTGCCAAGGACGTTGAAGAAGCTATTTTAGCCGATCCTACTTGCAACAGCCTCGCAAAAGATACGGTTTTGACGGGAACGGAAATAGATTATAATGCATCAGGCGAACAGCCTGTTGGCTCGGTTAAGATGACATTTCAGGTGACCTATCGGACAACTGAAACAGAATCTGAGTCACCAGCTTGAGATTATTTTTAACGTAAACAGCAGAGGAACTTTATCATGGCTAACCATACAGGCAGCGAAGGCGTTGTTAAGATCGGCACTAATACTATAGGTGAGGTTCGATCTTTCACAATTACTGAAACAGGAGACACCATTGAGGATAGCACGATGGGTGATGCTTCTCGTACCTACAAAGCAGGTATGAAAACTTTTACTGGGTCTGTCGTTTGTTTCTGGGATGAGACTGATACTGCTCAGATTGCATTAACAGTCGGTGCTAGTGTGACTCTGAATCTTTATCCAGAAGGTACAACAACTGGAGATAAATACTATACTGGTTCTGTTCTTGTAACTAGCATTGAACGATCTGCTGCTTTTGATGGAATGGTTGAGACAACCTTTTCATTCCAAGGCACTGGCACATTAACATTATCAACTGCACCGTAAGGGGAACAAATGTCGAATATCCTTGAAAGAGCAAAAGCACATTTCAAAAATCAAAGCGTTACAAGGATTGAAGTGCCTGAATGGGGTGAGAATGGAGTTCCGTTAATTATCTACTCAACGCCATTCACACTCGCAGAGAAGGATAGAATCTTCAAAGGCTCTCAAGAGCAGTCTTTGAAGGTTCTTGTTGATTGCATTATTCTAAAGGCGAAGGATGAGAAGGGTGATGCGATCTTCACGCTCGAACACAAGCGTGATTTAATGAACAGCGTTTCACCTGATGTCATCGTTCGCATTTCAAACGAGATGATTTCACAACCAAACGTGGATGACCTCGTAAAAAACTGAAGACCGATCCCGATGCGTTCGCTGTTTACGCATTAGCGGATCGGTTACATAAGACGGCTGCTGAGATTTTGGAAATGGAAGTTTCCGAGTTCTTGGGTTGGATAGCGTATTTGACGATCATTTCGGAGAAAACAGATGGCAGTCGGAAATGAAACGATCAATTATCGGATCACAGCACAAGATAACGCATCGGCTGTATTTCAAAAACTGCAAGGCACAATGTCTGGTATGTCAGTCATTGGTGCAAACTTTGGCAGAATAATCGGAGCATTGGGAGTTGGCCTGTCGTTACAACAGGCCGCTTCCGCTATGAAAAATCTAATCGACAAAGCAGACGGATTCAAAGATATCAGTCAAAAAACTGGTGTAGCGGTTGAAACATTATCCCAATTTTCACAAGTCGCAGAAAATTCAGGTACTAGCATTGATGCTGTTGCTATCGGGTTAAAAAAACTATCATCAAACATGGTCCAAGCCTCTGCTGGTAATCGTGAGATGCTTGCTATTTTTGATGCTTTGAATGTTTCGTTCACTGACTCTCAAGGCAATCTCCGAGACACTGGCGATGTTATGATGGACATTGGAGATCGTTTCACAACGATGGAAGATGGAGCATTAAAGTCTGCAACTGCTGTAAAACTTTTAGGGAAATCAGGTTCTGAGTTAATCCCAATGTTGAATGAGGGTTCAAAAGGAGTTACTCAATTTTCAGCAGTAATTGACACTGAATTTGCTGAAGCGTCCGATAAATTTAATGAAAATATCAAAAGTATGCAAAACAGTATTGAAAAAGGTTTAGTAGATGCATTAAAAAAAGTTTTACCTCTCATAAATGATTTTATTGAGTCTCAAAATAATATGCCATCATTTGATGAGATTATTGTTTCTGGTGTTCAAAGTGCTGCTGTTGAAGAGCAAAAAAAGTTATTATTGCAAATTCAAAACACAACAGGTGAATTAGAAGCAGCACAAGCAAGACTTGTCGCGGCAAATGATGACGTTTCAAAGGTTCTGATCGGAAGCTCAATAAACATATTGAAAGATTTGCTTGCTGGTTATCAATCCCAGTTAGAGGCATTGGATCAACAAGTTAAAAATCTTGGTGCATCAGCAGAATTAGCTGGGATTCAAATAAATGTAAGCAAAAAACCGTATTTGAATCCTGACATAGGAACAAGAAATCCCCCGATGATAAACCAAAAGAAACTTGCAACGGCAGTTGGTGGTGGAACTGGTGGAACAGACGAACTCAAGAAGTTTCTCGAAGATCAAAAGGCGTCTATTGAGTTGTTGAAACTCGAAGGCAAACAAGCCTCAATGACTGCTCTGGATTACAAACTTTTAACTGATCAGCAAAAATTCAAATCAGAACTTGATAAACTGTTGATCGGTAAATCAGGTGAAAAGGTCGATGCTTTCAGAGCAGAGGCAATGGCACTTGAGCAAACAAAACTTGAACTGATCAAAGCTAATGCAGTTTACAAGCAATCCATTGAAGGCGGCTTCATGGAAGGCCTTGCAAAAATCCGTGAAAAAGCAATGGACGTTGGCGGTCAGATTTCCGATGCAATGACAAATGCTTTCTCAGGCATGGAAGATGCACTTGTCAGCTTTGTAATGACAGGCAAAGCAGATTTTAAATCACTTGCTAATTCGATTATCTCCGATCTGATACGAATTCAAATTAGATCGATGCTGGCTGGAATGTTTGGTGGTGGCGGCTTCAATCTTGGCTCATTGTTTGGCATGGGCGGCGGTGGGCAATTCTCATACGGTGCTGGTGGCTACACAGGGATGGGGCCATTCATGGCGAAAGGTGGCCCAGTCTCCGCGAATAGCCCGTACATTGTCGGGGAGAAAGGCCCAGAACTATTTATGCCCGGCAGTAGTGGCTCTATCGTCCCTAATAATGCTCTAGGTGGCAACTCAGGTGGTGGGGTAACTATCAACCAGACAATCAATATCTCTACAGGCGTTCAGCAGACCGTTCGTGCTGAGATTCAGCAGTTGTTGCCGCAAATCTCGAATGCCGCTAAGAATGCAGTTGTGGATGCAAAACGTCGAGGCGGTTCGTTCGCAATGGCATTCGGAGGCTGATCAATGGCAATCTCTTATCCTCTGACATTTCCATCAACAGGGATCGCTCAGATTACAATGACAGCTCGCAATTCGGTTGCGATAAGCAGTTCGCCATTTACATTTCGGCAGCAAGTTCAGAAAAATGTCGGCTCTAGGTGGGAAGCAACAATTACTCTGCCAGCATTAGTCAGGGCAGATGCAGATGTATGGATAGCCTTCTTAATGTCTCTAGGCGGTCAGTACGGCACTTTCACAATGGGTGATCCAGTGGCTGCTACGCCAAGAGGATCGGCTTCTACAACGCCCGGCACTCCTGTAGTGAACGGAGCATCGCAGTCTGGTGGTACAGTTGCTGTTGACGGGCTGCCAGCAAGTGAAACAAACTATTTACGGGCTGGGGATTACATTCAGCTAGGGTCAGGTGCGACCTCAAAACTTTACAAAGTTTTGGAAGATGTTTCATCGAATGCAAGTAACGAGGCAAACATTTCAATTTGGCCTGATCTTAGATCATCACCAACAGATGGTGATACGGTGGTTGTTCAAAATGCAGTTGGTGTATTTAGACTGAGTTCACCAGAAACTTCATTCAACATTGATACTGCATCAATCTACGGCATTTCCTTTGCAGCAGTAGAGGCGTTATGACCAAGCCTATTTCAACAGGGTTTGATAGCGTTCTTCAGGGAGATGTTGTCCGACCAATTATACTTGTTGAAATGCTTTTTGATTCTGGTGCTGTCAGGCTATGGAACGGTCTTACTGATCTTATTTATGATGGCGACACATATACAGGAGCAGGAACGCTTTTAAGTATTTCAACAGTTGAAGATACGGCTGATATTTCTGCAAGAGGTATAACTATTTCTTTGTCGGGAATTTCAGCGTCGATCATGTCTTTGGCTCTTGATGAAAAATATCAAAATCGAACAGCTAATGTTTATTTTGGAATTATTGGAGTGCCTGATCTTCTGCTAACACAGGCTGGGGAATATATTGTTGATATTGATTTGATAAATTATGATGTTTCTTCCTCTGATCGCAATGAGTATATACCGATTTTTACTGGTCTGATGGATCAAATGACGATTGCTGATGCTGGAGAGACTTTGAATATTGGCTTAACGGTTGAATCCAGAATGATCGATCTAGAGCGACCAAGAGTATGGCGGTACACATCAGAAGATCAAAAACGAGTTTATCCAAATGACAAAGGCTTTGATTACGTCAACGATCTACAAACAAAAACAATTTTGTGGGGACGTAAATAAACTTCCTAACTGGGAGACAAAACTAAATGATTATATCGACTCTTGCAGAGATCGTTCATTTCAATGGGGAAAGTTCGACTGCGTTCGTTTTGCTAATGGTGCTTTCGCTTCTCAATACGGCATGAATGTATTCCCTGATTTTGATTATGACGATTTTGAATCATCATGTCAGGTAATGATGAAATTTTACAAATCAATCAAGATTGAAAAGGCTGTCGATCAATATTTGACTCGGAAAGATATTCGATCTCTGCAACGAGGTGATCTAGCTTTATTCAATCCTAAATTTTCATTTGGAGGTCATAGCGTTGGAGGCTCTCTTGGGGTATGTTGCGGAAGTATGATTTCTGGTGTTGGATTGAACGGGTTAGAATTTATGCCAACGAGTGAAGCAATGATCGGCTGGAGCGTCTAATGCCGCAACTCATCATTGCCGCAATTCCATTAATTTTCGGTGCAACCTCTTCAGTAGGTATTTTTGCAGCTTCTTTTGTTGGTCAGCTTGTCATTACGGCTGGTGTTGGCTTGGCGGCATCACTACTCACGCCACAAATGAAAACACCTAAAAGCGGTCTAAGTGGTCGTGATGAAAACTTTCGTGACCCTCTTGCTGATCGCCCAACTGTTTACGGTTCTGTCATGGTTGGTGGGCCGATTATTTATGCCCAAACAACACCAAATACTGGTTCAACTAAAAACCAATTTCTTCATATGATTGTGCCAGTTGCTGGGCATGAAATAACTGCGTTCGATGAAATTTATTTTGACGATGATCTACTGACTATTGATGGATCAGGGAATGTTACTGCTCCGACAAAATATGTCGGCTCTGCAAGAATTTTAACACACCTTGGCTCTCCTTCTCAGACCGCTGATGCTACTTTAATTTCTGAATCTCAGGGGCAGTGGACAAGCGATCACAAATTAAGCGGAGTTGCATATATCTATGTCCGCTTGAAATTTGATCAAGATGCTTTCCCAAATGGTCGTCCAACTATTAAGGCAGTGATTCGAGGAAAGAAGATATATGATCCGAGAACAACAACAACAGCATATTCAAATAATGCTGCGTTGTGCGTATTGGATTACCTGAGAGATTCAACATTTGGTTTTGGTGCTGAGAATACCGAAATCAATATGGATTCGTTTATTGCAGCGGCGAATATCTGCGATGAAGATGTCACGCTTGCAGATTCATCAACTGAAAACCGTTATGAATTAAATGGAACAGTTCCATCTGCCTCAACTCTGAGACAGGCGTTACAAGATATGCTGACAGCCTCTGGAGGCATTGTTTATTATTCATCTGGTCGATGGAATATAAAGGTTGCGGCTTACTCGACTCCTACTGTGACCATTACAGATGATGATCTCAGAGGGCCGATCTCGGTTACAACAAGGCATTCGAGGAGAGACAATTTCAACACAGTAAAGGGTGTGTTTGTTTCACCAGAGGATAAATGGCAAGCGACAGATTATCCTGCTGTAATCGGGTCTACATTCGTTGAAGATGACAATGATATTTCAAGCACTTTTGATCTGACATTACCGTTTACAACATCATCATCAATGGCTCAACGCATAGCCAAGATTGCTTTATATAAACAACGTCAACAGCAGACGATTGAATTGAAATGTTTATTGTCTGCCTTCAAAATTGAAGTCGGCGACACAATCATGCTGACAAATACTCGATATGGGTTCTCATCAAAACCATTTGAGGTTGTGAATTATGCGTTAGCTGTAGAAGGAAGTTCAGATTCTCCGTCACTTGGTGTTGATCTTATACTGAGAGAAACCAGTTCTGCTGTTTATGACTGGAATGCTGAAGAACAAGCAATTGAACGTGATAATACATTTTTGCCTGATTATACCGATGTTTCACCGCCGGGGGTTACATTATCTGACGAATTGAGAACGGTGAATCAGGACGTTGTTACTGTCTTGCTTGTTGATCTAGTTTCAACAGATCAGTTCGCATCGGAATTTGACGTTCAATTTAAAAAAACAGCAGACACTAATTATACCTCGGCTGGTCGGTCAACGAGCAATCGGTTTGAGATTTTAAAAGTTGATGACGGTGTTTCCTATGATGTTCAAGCAAGAACAATTTCTGTTTTAGGGGTTCGATCTCCTTTTGTAACAACAACAAGATCAATCGTAGGTAAAACTGCTGATCCATCTGATGTGACTAATTTCAATATCAATATTAACGGTCAATCCGCTTCATTGAGTTGGACACCAATAACTGATCTTGATCTCTCTCATTATGTAATCAGGCATTCACCTTCTACCAGTGGAGCAACATTCTCAAATTCTGTTGATGTCGTTGGTAAGGTTTCTCGTCCTGCTTCAACGATAACTGTTCCAGCTTTAACAGGAACATATTTTATAAAAGCGGTTGATAAACTTGGAAATTATTCAGTCAATGCTACATCAATTTTAGTCCCAGTTGGGGCTGTTGGAGACTTGAATCTTTTAACAACCATCACTGAAAGCCCAACATTTTCAGGAACAAATTCAAACACGGCTGTAGTTGGCACTGGTTTGAGGATTTCTCAAGCATCAACATATTCTCAATCTGGAACGACAGTAACTGTCACTGCAACGGCTCATGGAATTCCAAACGGGACTGCAATTTATAGCGACATCTTAACTGGAACGGCTGTAGATGGTACTTATACAATCACGGTTGTTAATGCCAATTCGTTCACTTACACGGCAGGAACATCATTAACGACTTCAGGCAATGTAAATATCTCTAAACTCGCTGGAACATACACATTCGCCACAACTCTTGGATCAAGTTTTGATCTAGGTGCTGTATATACATCTCGTTGTTATTATTCGATTACTTTATCTCGCGTTGAATTTGGAGCGGTATTTGATTCTGCTTCAGGATTGTTTGATTCCCGTGAAGGTCTGTTTGATGGCACTGGTGATTTCAGCGATGTTAATGCCTATATGGAAATCAGAACAACGAACACTGATCCGAATGCCTCACCTACTTTTAGTGCTTGGCAGAAATTTATTAATGGGGATTACACTGCAAGAGCATTTCAATTCAGGGTTCAAATGGAATCACTTGGTTATAATGTCACACCTGAAATAACAGGATTGAGTGTTGTGATTGATATGCCTGATCGTATTCTTTCTGGAAAAGATTTGGTGAGCGGTGCTGCCGCATATACGGTTACATTCAGCCCAGCTTATAAGTCTCTTGAAGGAGTTGCTATTGTTGCTCAAAATATGGCAACAGGCGATTATTATGCTATAACGTCAAAATCTGCTTCAGGATTTACAGTCACTTTTAAGAATGCGGCAGGAACTAACATAAGCAGAACATTTGATTATGTCGCTCGCGGTTATGGAAAGGTAGTGTAATGTCACAACACGATTTTACGATTGATAATCAAACATTTCCAGCAACTCGGTCTGATCTAAATTCTGCCTTGCAGGCACTCGCATCTCTCTCATCTGGGGCATCTTCCCCATCAACTACATTTGCTTATCAGTTATGGGTTGATACGACATCCGATCCTAACATTTTAAATATTAGAAATTCTGCAAACAACGCTTGGATCAAGATTGGTGAAGTGAATCAAGGGTCGGCAGCGTTTATTTTAACTGCATACGCTATTTTGCAAGCTGGTTCTGCTGCGGCTCCATCTTTTTCATTTGATCTTGACCGTGACACAGGAATGTATCGTGCAGCGGCAAACATCATTGGATTTGCTACAAATGGAACTGAAAGAGTTCGTATTAATGATTCAGGCCAGACGGAACTCTCATCAGGCACTGCGGCTCTCCCATCGATCACCACTATAGGTGACGTTAACACAGGTATGCTCTTCCCTGCCGCTGATACGGTAGCTATCTCGACGGGTGGCACTGAGCGGATGCGGGTTACAAGCACTGGCGTTAATCTAAATGGCTCTACGTCTGGATCGGTTACGATAACCGCCCCTGCCGTTGCCGGAACCAACACGCTTACACTTCCTGCTGTGACTGACACGCTAGTAGGTCTAGCGGCTACCCAGACGTTAACAAATAAGAGAGTTGCCTTATCAGCAGGGACAGCATCTGTTGCTCCTTTTAATCTTACATCTGGCACAAATCTGACAACCGCTACTGCTGGTGCAATAGAATACGATGGCAAGGTATTCTATGGAACCCCGCAAGGCACGCAGCGCGGTGTAATTCCGGGGATGCAGTTTTTCCGGTTGCAAGCTAATCTTGCGGGTTCAAATGTCGCAACAGTGCAGAGCGTGTTTGGTGTTAGCGTCACGCTTTCAGCAAGCACAATATATGCGTTTGAAGCACTTTACTATTTGAATAAAACGGCAGGAACAACGTCGCATACTGTTGGTATTGGGTTTGGTGGGTCGGCAACACTTAACAGTATATTGTGGAGTGCTATTCAATTTGATGGGTCGGCAACACTTCCAGCTTCAACCAATAATTTGCGGTATTCTGCTTCAGCATCTGCTGCAAATCTGCAACTTAGCGGTGTAAGTTCTTCTGCCGCCTCAACAGTAGTTGCAAACATTAAAGGCATGGTCAGCATTAACGCTGCGGGTACATTGACGCCTCAATACACGCTTTCTGCCGCTCCCGGCGGTGCGTATAGCACTATGGCGAATAGTTACTTCTTGATCTACCCAATCGGTGCATCTGGGTCTAACGTCAACGTAGGAACATGGGCATGAGAGAGTATTATAACAGCGGTGTATCGTTTAGAGATAACGGTGAGCCTGATAATTTGTCGGAAGATGGAATTTTTTTTGACCACATACCGTCTGAGTCAGAACTAATTGCAGCGTTCTCAAATTACACGGATGCAAAAACTGCCTATCAGTTTAATGTTCTACGTTTAGATCGCAATAGTTTGTTGCGTGAAAGCGATATCAACGTAACCGCAGACCGCTGGGCTGCAATGCCCACCGAGACGCAGACAGCGTGGTCGGTATACCGTCAAGCACTGCGTGACCTACCAGCCAATACCACTGACCCATTAAATCCAGTTTGGCCTATAAAGCCATCGTGAGGACGCCATGACCGATAAAAAGATTTCAGAACTAACGGCTCTTACTGGTGCAAACACAGCTTCGGATGATTTGTTTTTGATCGTTGATACATCAGCCAACCAAACAAAAAAAATTACAAAGGCTGAATTATCTACCGCACTTTCACCTAGCATTGCAGCAATCACAAGTGGCACAATCAATGGAGCAACTATTGGTGCAACAACGCCATCGACGGGTGCTTTTACAACATTAAGTGCAACTACACCGATTGCGGCTGCTTCAGGTGGAACTGGATTGAGTTCGCTTGGTACGGGCGTAGCGACGTTTTTAGGAACGCCTAGTTCAGCTAATTTAGCTGCGGCAGTGACCAATGAAACTGGAAGCGGATTACTAGTTTTTGCAACTTCGCCAACTCTTACAACTCCTGTTCTTGGAACACCGACTTCTGGAACTTTAAGTAATTGCACGGTTGATGGGACTGACGCCGTTGGATTTAGAAATATCCCAGTTAGCTCAAAATCTACAGCGTACACTTTAGTTTTGGCAGATTCTGGTAAATGTATTTTGCATCCGTCGTCAGATGCAAATGCTAGAACATTTACTATCCCAGCAAATAGTTCAGTAGCCTATGCAACAGGAACTGCTATTACATTCATTAACATGACCTCGAACGTAGTTACCATTGCTATCACAACCGACACTATGAATTTAAGTCCTGGTGGAACTACTGGTTCAAGGTCTTTGGCACAGTACGGGTCTGCAACAGCTATCAAGATCACATCGACTAACTGGGTGATTTCAGGAAGTGGTTTGACATGAGTGGTGCATTACAATCAGTCCTTATGAATCAACGGTCAACAGCGGCTGTTTCTACGATAGCCGTGGCCCACAGCACTACGCCTTTTGTATCTGTTTATCCTTTTTCCGCAGGGTTCGGAACTAAATATGCTAATCCTGCCACGTTACCTGCTGGAACAGGTAACGGAGTAACATTTAACTCTACTAACACCGTCATAGCCGTGGCCCATTCCACCACACCTTTTATATCCGCCTATCCTTGGAGTGCTGGGTTTGGAACTAAATATGCTAACCCCGCTACGCTCCCTGGAGGAACGGGTGACGGCGTAGCTTTTACTCCTGATGGGACAGTTATTGCGGTAGCCGAATCGACTACGGTTGGTGTATCCGCCTATCCTTGGAGTGCAGGATTTGGAACTAAATATGCTAATCCTGCTACGAATATAGGGAGTGGTGCTTCTGTAAACTTTAGTCCAAGTGGAGCCGATGTAGTTTTTAGTAGTGTTAGTTCTCCGTATGTGTCTGCCTACCCTTGGAGTGCTGGTTTCGGGACTAAATATGCTAATCCGGCTACACTTCCCACTGCTGATGGACGGGATGCAGTTTTTAGCCCGGATGGAGCAACAGTAGCTGTGGTCTACGACGCTTCACCTTTTGTATCTGTTTACCCTTGGAGTGCAGGATTTGGAACTAAATATGCTGATCCTGCGACTCTACCCAACGGAGGACGTGGGGTGGCTTTCAATCCTGCTGGAACAGCCATAGCCATGACAGGTGACTCCACACCTTATATATTTGCCTATCCTTGGAGTGCGGGGTTTGGCACTAAATATGCTGATCCTGCAACACTTCCTGATGATTTTGGTCTTGGCATAGCTTTTAGTCCTTCTGGGACAGATATAGCTATGGCTATAGGTAGTACACCCTATGTTGTCGCCTATTTTTGGAGTGCAGGGTTTGGGGTTAGATATGCTGACCCTGCTACGCTGCCTACAGGTTTGGGGCGGAGTGTAAGATTTTCAAATTAATTTACGGAGCGATTAAAATGACGAAGCATGAAATTCTTACACAGGCTCTTGAGGCAAGACAGCAGGAGATAATGGGTTATCAAATCAACATTGATAACTACACTCTTGCTATCGCTCACATTCAAGAGAGTGGTGATACTGATTTGACAGAGTTCCGTGAAAAGTTGGAAGCATCTCTTGTGACAGAAAAGTTAGAACAGAAGAAAGCAATGGTTATCGGCTTTGTAATTCAACAGCAGTTGGAGACACTCTAATGTATGTTCAGAAAATTGGTGACACATGGCGGGAGGTTGTAGGCAATGTTCTCTTTGCTCCGAATGTTTTTCAAACTGCTGAATCATTGTCTGCCCAGCAACATCAGGAACTTAATGTATATCTGATTGAGGACGATCTGCGACCAGTGCTAACAAACACTCAGAGGTATGGCAATCCTATCTACACCATCAAGGGTAACGGTGTTGAGCGGTCTTATGCTGTTGTTAATAAAACAGAGCAGGAGATTGCTGATGATGCCTCAAATAAAGCAAACGAAATTCGTTCTGAGCGTAATCGAAAACTTTCTGAATCCGATTGGACACAGTTAACTGATTCTCCAGTTAATAAAACTACATGGGCAACATATCGCCAAGCACTGAGAGACATTACGAATCAAGCAAAATTCCCTTCAGAAATAACTTGGCCTGTGTCGCCATAACGTACTTTTGACGATCTTCTTTTCAGTGTAGAAGTACATCAGAAAGAGGGTCTCCACAATGTCAGATGATTTGAACCAGCAGATCGGTCGCTTGGAAGCCAATGTCGAGCGGCTTCATGCCGATATGGCTGAATTGAAAGCTGACATAAAATTAATATCAAACTCCGTTAATCGATGGAAAGGTGCTGGAGCCGTTCTAGTAATCGTCGGTATGCTCCTCGGATATATCGTTGATATGGTTTACAGATTGTTCGAGAGATAAATGCTTGATCCTGTAAGTTTGCTCATTGGTGCAAGTAGTCTGTTCTCCACAATCAAGTCGATGGTGGATAATGGTCACGATATGTTAGATACAGCCGAAAAAGTTGGCTCGTTATTTGGTCGGATTGCAACAATCATGCAATTAACCTCTGCAAAGAAGAGGAAACGTCTTTTTCAATCCCAAGGTGAATATGAGGCAGAGGCAATCAAACTCTTTACTTTGAAGGCTAAGGCTCAACAGCTTCAATTAGACACTAGGAATTTATTCGTAGGTGCGTACGGAATCGCAGCGTGGACGAGCATTCAAAAAGAAGTAACAGAAATGAGAAAAGAAGCGGCTCGACAGGCTGCTATTGCTATGAAAGAGGCTGAAGAAAACAGGAAAGACCTCATCATGGGTGCTTGGATGATTCTCGCGGTGCTTGTGTTTGCCGGAGGCTTATTTATCGCGATTGTGTTGTTTGCATGAGATATATCGCCATCATATTGCTGATCGGGATGACGGCTTGCGAGGA